>Ga0316203_1000121_pt1:0-2500 | contig 140606 bp, 101 predicted proteins | sample 6monrhotite_MG_FD_204940 | JGI IMG/M metagenome (GOLD analysis project Ga0316203, IMG submission 204940) | Microbial mat bacterial communities from mineral coupon in-situ incubated in ocean water Damariscotta River, Maine, United States -... | ecosystem: Environmental > Aquatic > Marine... | reverse complement strand
AGCGAATAAGCGCATACGGTGGATGCCTAGGCGACAAGAGGCGATGAAGGACGTGGTAGCCTGCGAAAATCTTCGGGGAGTCGGCAAACAGACTTTGATCCGGAGGTGTCCGAATGGGGAAACCCACCGCTTCGGCGGTATCTGTATCTGAATACATAGGGTACAGAGGCGAACCCGGGGAACTGAAACATCTAAGTACCCGGAGGAAAAGAAATCAACCGAGATTCCCCTAGTAGCGGCGAGCGAACGGGGAACAGCCCATGAAGTCTCTAACGTTCTAATGGAGCAGTCTGGAAAGTCTGGCCATAGACGGTGATAGCCCGGTACATGAAAGGGCGTTAGAGGTGATCTTGAGTAGGGCGGGACACGTGTTATCCTGTCTGAATATGGGGGGACCATCCTCCAAGGCTAAATACTACTTGTCGACCGATAGTGAACTAGTACCGTGAGGGAAAGGCGAAAAGAACCCCGGTGAGGGGAGTGAAATAGATCCTGAAACCGTATGCGTACAAGCAGTGGGAGCATGTTTCGGCATGTGACTGCGTACCTTTTGTATAATGGGTCAGCGACTTACTTTTAGTAGCAAGGTTAACCGTGTAGGGGAGCCGTAGGGAAACCGAGTCTTAAATGGGCGTTTAGTTGCTAGGAGTAGACCCGAAACCGGACGATCTATCCATGGCCAGGCTGAAGGTGGGGTAATTCCTACTGGAGGGCCGAACCGGGTAATGTTGAAAAATTATCGGATGAGCTGTGGATCGGAGTGAAAGGCTAATCAAGTCCGGAGATAGCTGGTTCTCCTCGAAAGCTATTTAGGTAGCGCCTCGTGTCTCACTTCCGGGGGTAGAGCACTGTTTCGGCTAGGGGGCCATCCCGGCTTACCAACCCGATGCAAACTCCGAATACCGGAAAGTGCAATCACGGGAGACACACGGCGGGTGCTAACGTCCGTCGTGGAGAGGGAAACAACCCAGACCGCCAGCTAAGGTCCCAAAATCACAGCTAAGTGGGAAACGATGTGGGAAGGCGAAAACAGCCAGGAGGTTGGCTTAGAAGCAGCCACCCTTTAAAGAAAGCGTAATAGCTCACTGGTCGAGTCGGCCTGCGCGGAAGATGTAACGGGGCTCAAGCTGTGTACCGAAGCTGCGGATGCTTACATTCTACGGAATGTAGGCATGGTAGAGGAGCGTTCTGTAAGCCTGCGAAGGTGAACTGTAAGGTTTGCTGGAGGTATCAGAAGTGCGAATGCTGACATGAGTAACGATAATGCGGGTGAAAAACCCGCACGCCGAAAACCCAAGGTTTCCTGCGCAACGCTAATCGGCGCAGGGTTAGTCGGCCCCTAAGGCGAGGCAGAAATGCGTAGTCGATGGGAATCAGGTTAATATTCCTGAACCTTGTATTACTGCGATGGGGAGACGGAGAAGGCTAAACCAGCCGAGCGATGGTTGTCTCGGTTTAAGCATGTAGGGAGTGTTCTTAGGCAAATCCGGGAACACAATCCTGAGGTGTGATGACGAGCTCTCTTTTGAGTGAAGTGGTTGATGCCATGCTTCCAGGAAAATCCTCTAAGCTTCAGGTAATACAAGACCGTACCCCAAACCGACACAGGTGGGTGAGGAGAGAATCCTAAGGCGCTTGAGAGAACTCTGGTGAAGGAACTAGGCAAAATGGTACCGTAACTTCGGGAGAAGGTACGCCCCTGGTACGTGAAAAGACTTGCTCTTGGAGCGGAAGGGGGTTGCAGTGACCAGGTGGCTGCGACTGTTTACTAAAAACATAGCACTCTGCAAACTCGTAAGAGGACGTATAGGGTGTGACGCCTGCCCGGTGCCGGAAGGTTAATTGATGGGGTTAGCTTCGGCGAAGCTCTTGATCGAAGCCCCGGTAAACGGCGGCCGTAACTATAACGGTCCTAAGGTAGCGAAATTCCTTGTCGGGTAAGTTCCGACCTGCACGAATGGCGTAACGATGGCCACACTGTCTCCACCAGAGACTCAGTGAAATTGAAATCGCTGTTAAGATGCAGTGTACCCGCGGCTAGACGGAAAGACCCCGTGAACCTTTACTACAGCTTTACACTGGACTTTGAACCTGTTTGTGTAGGATAGGTGGGAGGCTTTGAAGCGGAAACGCCAGTTTTCGTGGAGCCACCCTTGAAATACCACCCTGACATGTTTGAGGTTCTAACCTAGACCCCTTATCGGGGTTGGGGACAGTGTATGGTGGGTAGTTTGACTGGGGCGGTCTCCTCCGAAAGAGTAACGGAGGAGCACGAAGGTACCCTCAGCACGGTCGGAAATCGTGCATTGAGTGCAAAGGCATAAGGGTGCTTAACTGCGAGACAGACATGTCGAGCAGGTACGAAAGTAGGTCTTAGTGATCCGGTGGTTCTGTATGGAAGGGCCATCGCTCAACGGATAAAAGGTACTCCGGGGATAACAGGCTGATACCGCCCAAGAGTTCATATCGACGGCGGTGTTTGGCACCTCGATGTCGGCTC
>Ga0316203_1000117_pt1 | contig 144674 bp, 132 predicted proteins | sample 6monrhotite_MG_FD_204940 | JGI IMG/M metagenome (GOLD analysis project Ga0316203, IMG submission 204940) | Microbial mat bacterial communities from mineral coupon in-situ incubated in ocean water Damariscotta River, Maine, United States -... | ecosystem: Environmental > Aquatic > Marine >... | reverse complement strand
GATTTGGTCAGGCCCGCGCCCGCCGACGTGGTTGACGCGCCGAACGTTATCCAGTTGTCCGGCGTGTTGGCGTCGGCGACCAGCGTCGCCATTTCCGTGTCTGCCGTCATCACATAGGACGTGCCGCCGTTCACCGTGTCCGTGCCCACCCGGTTGATGGTCAAGGTGTTCAGCGCCGAAGCTTTCATGAAGCCGACGCGAAATCCTTCGGCCACGTCGGTAACGATATCGGGCAGGGTGACAACGACGCTGGCGGCGGAAGTATCAACAACAAACAGGTGACCGTCGTCGGTGGCGATCACGGAAAAGCTGGCAGCCTTGTTGACAATCGCGGAATAGAGGTTCGCCGCCGCCGCAACCGCCGCCGCCGTGGCGGAACTGGCGGCGTTGGTTTCGGACGTCGCCGCATTGGTGGCGCTGGTCGCGGCGCTGGTTTCCGAGATGGCCGCCGCCGCCGCCGATGCCGCCGCGTTGACCGCGCCGCCTTCAATGGCCGCCAGGGTCGTGGTTGAGGCGACCGGCTGGCCATTTTGGTCGAAGCTTAGCACCCTGTCCATCCGCGTTGCTTTGTCAGGCAGCTCCAGATTGACATCCGCATCGAAGGGTTTCAGGCGAAGGCTGCGGGTTGTCTGTTCTTCGATTTGCTGGATTTCCGCCGTCAATCGGTCGAGCTCATCGTTCAACACTTTTGCACGCAGCACGCCAGACTGCTGAAAGTCACTAATCCGCTGTACCGCGATATTCCTCCTCAGGGTAATGAGAGAGCCGCTGGCGGGAGGGGCCGTGAATGTAATGTTGCCACCCGCCGACAAACCGGCGCCCACCACCGTAAAATCCGTATTGAGAAGCTCAGGCGTGCTGTCTACGTACACCTCCAGATCGGCATCATTAAATATGGGGAAGGGATACGTAAACGCAGTTTGCGTCCCGTTACCCGTGTACTGAATTCGGGGCGCTATATCGCCAACCTGAATATGTTGTGCCATTATCTTTCCTTTCTATTTTGGTCCGGAGATATAAAAAAACCTCCCCAAGGGAGGCCGATGCCGAGGTGTGATTGGTAGGTGTTGTCGTCAGGGTTCAGATTTCCACACCCGAATCCCTTTTTCGACGGAGCGCCCGACGACGTAACCGCCAAGACCGATCTTGATGATTTCGAACAACGCCAGTTCGACCTCGGTGGTGATGCCGGGTGCGGTGAAACCCAGCCACCGCGCAACGATCAGGGCGACAAAAGTGAGCATGGTAAGGGGTCGCCAGGAGCGCTGAATCCAGCTACCGCCCTGGGCTTCGGAAATGACGATTTTCATCGCCGCCTCAACCTCTTTCATCTGACCCTGCAAGACCAGAGTCTGCAGGTTGTTCTTGAGTTTTGCCGCCTGGTCCTTGTCCTCAACCACTTGGTCCACGGCCGAGAAAAGTCCGCTCAGGAGGGGGGCGGCGATGCTGCCGAGCAATCCGATCATGGCTTATTCCACGTCGCTGTAGAATTGGTGATTGCCAATTTCGGCGCTGTACATGCGCCCCCGCGCCCACAGCGGGGACACGTTGCTGGCGTGGTAATGCGTTGCTCCCCGGGTGGCGTCCTTGAGGGTGCCCGCGATGGCGCGTCGCGCAATGCGGAGACACGTCTGATAGGTGCGGTTGCCAGCCGATACCTGAAGCAGCTTGGCGCGGTTGGGGTCGTTGATGTTCCAGCAGCTGAATTGCCATTTTTTCAAACACACCTCGTGCACGGTTGATCCCCACCAATAATTCCCGCCTCTCGATTTGGCTTTGCGGACCCGGTTAAGAATGACGTTTGCAATACCTTCTTTTCCCGGAATTTTTTCGCCGCGGGCTTCCCCGTAAATCGTCCGCGCCAGAATTTCCACGTCGTTCATGATCACGGGATCTGGCCGTTGGGTATCGTTTGTCATTCGTTTCTTCCTTTGCTTCGCGAGTGGTCAAGTTTGTCTTCGATGCGCAGGAGATGATGGGTCAATCGCCGCTCCACCTCCTTCAGATACGAAATCGAGGCGTAGGATTTGGCGACCTCAAGCTTGAACGCCGAAAGCTTGTCGCGAACAAGAGAGAGGCCCGCCTCAAAATCATGGCGGGTATCGTCCAGGGCGGATTCGGCGTCGCTACGGGTGCGCCAAGCCAGCCAGAACAGCCCTGCGAGCGCAGGCAGCTCAACGGCGGTGACCCACCAGATCATATCCAGGGTCCAGGGTTGCTGCATGTTGGTCTCCTTTTTGTGCGGACATAAAAAAAGCACCCGGCGGGTGCGTTGAAGGAACGGTTGTCGGTGGGTTTCCGTCAGGGTTGCGGGGTTTTCTGTTTGACCCGACGCCAGTTCTGTCCGGCAAGTACGAGACAACTGACGCCATCGGCGCGGGTGATGACCACCGTGAAACTGCCCTGCTTCGATGTGTAAAGTTCAAGCAGGTTTTCGCCGACAATGCCGACCGATGTGGGTCTTTCATCAAATCGCTGTTTGAGCCGTTTGATAACGTCGCTTCGTTTGGCGCAGACCATGGCGGCGTTTGCTTTGTGGGCGGGAATTAGTATCGCCGGAAGCAGCGCTATGATCAGTGCAATACCTAACCGTTTCATCGGATTATCCTTTCTATCGGGTTGTTGATGTCATTGAGGGGCTCAGAAAATTTGCACAAAAAACCGCCCATAAAAAAACCGCCCAGAGGGGCGGTTCAAATATCGGACTAAGAGAAAGCGGATTCAAATTTCATTTAGCTCCTCAGGCCAGGGCCAATCTGCATAGCCGTACATTTCCCTCCAAAACTCTCTGGTTCCTTCATAATCTTGGCTGTAAAATTTCTGATGTTCTATATTTGAAGACACCAAGTATGCGGTGATTTTCTGCAGAGATTTCAAGCCGCCATAGTAATCTGAAAACCGGTCAATCAGTTCTGGTTCACCCCCGAGAACGCCAAAATTCTCATGATCGTCGAACATTAACCAACGGCCATCGCGGGGGAACATAAATGTACCTCCAATCTGGTATGTAACCGAAGACGCAGAGATCGCGGTGCGCACAACTTTACGTTCAGGGGCGCACACGATGGTGTCTTGCCATTGGGAGCGGGTTCCTGACCTGAACTCATCTGCTCGGAAACGCTCAGTTATAATGACTTCGGACGTCCCATCCTCTTCAAGAATTCTCCACAGAGGCTCCAGGTGATCACGTCCTCCAAGAGGATGTCCGGACTCAAAGCTATAAGTTGCATCACTGCTATACGCGTTTCCATAGACAAATAATATTTTCCACGTCGGATCTAGAAATTTTGGCGGAGGCCAATCAACAAAGCTTCCAAAATTGGAGCCGAATATCCGTTTAACAATCGGTCCAAACTCACGCAGGGTTTCACCACCATCACAGATCTTCCACGTAATCCCTTTTGTTTCGGGTTCCCAACGCAAATCCAGTTCGTCGGCATTTACAGACTTCATGGCTATTCATTCTCCTTAAACCGAACCTTGATCTGCGGCATTTCATTTTTGTATTTCGCGCCGGGTAATTCCCGACCGACGATATGGCCGGCAACTGTCGGGATCTTACCGGATATTGAATAGCGATACTGCACCAACGTGGTGCCATCCGGGCATGGATAGTTTCGCGCGCCATCTTTATTTTTTACCACCTTTGCGGGATTCCCTCCACAATCTTTCACCGCTTGTTCAAAGGCTTTGTCGGCGGCGGTTGCTCCGCCGCTGCGTTTAATCTCATTGGTGCGTTCATCTGCATCTTTGCTGGTTGTCACCCTGCCTCCGGATATCAATCCGGACATGGCTTTTCGGACGTCTTTGTGTTCGACCAGTTCCAAGGTTTTGCGAAGCCGTTCATCGAATTTCGGATTGTCTTCGTGAGGCTTGACCACGGCCTTGATGTCATCGCCCAAATCCATGGTCAGGATCGACCCTTGCGGCAATTTTTCAGACTGGTCTTCCGACGGCGGGGTTTCCGGCAGATGATCGCTTTGGACCGGGCGACCCGGATTAATGGGTGTTGGTTTTTCCGATTGCGCCGGAAACTCTTCGTGGCGATTGTCGATATCAGGCGGTTCCCGACCGGGCAGCGGAGCCTGCTTTGGGGCGATGTCCGTGCGTTTGTTAAATAGGCCCTGTAGACCCAGCTTGTTCCGGTTCTGCCAGACGTAGGTGCCGCCTGCGGCCACAAGTGGTGCCGCATACATCAGGGCTTCGACGGCGATGGGCAGGGCTGGGAGAAAGGCGACCTGAACTCCTTTTTCCGTTTTCGTCTCCGGAAAGGCGTCTCGGATTTTCTGGTGCTGTTTGAGATAATCTGCCGACGACATGCCGGTTTGTTCTGAGTCCTTGGCCAATCCCTCCAGTGCCGCATCCCGTAGCTCCTCGGCTGCTTTTGGGTCTTTCTCGGCGGTTGAGGACAGGCGTTTCAGGATGGTCTCCGTTTGGTCTTGCCGTGACGCTCCGGGATGATCGGTTTGGCGCTCAAGCCCCTCCAGCTTGTCGCGGGTTTCAGGCAAAACTTTTTCGCCAACGTCCTTTGATAACCCGGTCGCTCGTTTGGGGTCCCTGTCGTTCAGTTGATTGAACAGGTTGGAGACCTCAGCCAGCGCTTTGTTGGTTCCTGTATCCAGCGCATCAGCGATAAACTTCGGCAGGTCACCGGTGTCGGAGGATTTCAGGATGGCATCGACCTGCCGATTATTTTCCGAATGCCCATCTGCGCCGATGTCTTCGAAATCGCCCGACTGCCACCAGAGGGTCGGGCTTCGCGACGGGGTAATGGGAGCTGTCGTTGCGATCAGATCAGGGGAGGGATTGCCCAGCGGTGAAATCCCTCGCCCATCCTGCTCACGACGTCGCCGCTCCAGCACGGTTTTTGCGGCTTTGCGGAACTGCTCTTCCGCTAAAGCGGGCTTTAAGGGACCGATGCCCCGTCGTGGTCTCCGGTTGTTTTTCGGTAGGTCGAGGCGCCACGTGTCATCCAGTAAATTTATTCTGCGTTTGGCGATCAGTGGGCCGTTGTCTTCACGCAGGCCATTAGGACCGGTGAAGCCGAAGCCCCAGTCGGTAAAACCCATGTCATTTTCCTTGCATAAAAAAACCACCCGGATGGGCGGCGAATTGAAATCTGTTAAACCTGAAACTCGGTCTTGGCCGCGAACGGGCCGGACCCGTATTGCCAGTTTGATCGGGTCGACCGGACATTACCTGATCGGGCCGTGGACATTTGCAGGCGGACGGGTTGGCCGTTGATGCAGGCCGAGACCGCGTCCAGTCCATCGTCCGGAGTTTTGCTGTTGGTGTGCCATTCGCGCAGCTCCGTGATGAACGGCGTCGCGAACACGCTTCGATGGGCGTAAAGCGCGCGGGCGGCGAGCACGGCGTCGAAGCCGCTGGTGATCCGCTCGACCTTCGGACGCCGTGAATTTTCTTCAACGACAGCACAGGTCATGCCAGCCCGCGCCAGTTCACGGCGCAACAGCCCCGGCAAAAATTTACCGATGCCGTTGGTTTCAATGTAGACCTTCGGCAAATACAGGCCTTTCAGAAAGTGGGCGACCTGACGGCATTGCTGGGTGGCTTCGTCGATGTCTTCAACGATTGCCGGGTCGTGGGTCATGTACTTGATCCGATGCAGCCAATAGGTGCCGTCATCGTCGGTAAAAACGGCGGCGATGACACTGCCATCCCCCCGGTCGGGCGAACCATAGGCCGGGTCCCACCAGCACAAGGCCGACTTGACCCGGCGTCCGCCAATTTCCAATCGCGCATCACCATTGCCTTCCACATATCGCAGGTCGTCGTCATAAGCGCGAAGCTGATCGGGATCGAACCGGCCGTCGGCAATATTGACGGGTTGCAGCAGCATCTGGCTTTTAAATTTGTTCGGCCCGGTGCGCCGCTGGATGGCTTCAATCTCGGCGGGTGGGAACCGTTCGGGCCAACGGCTTTTTCCTTTTCCGTCCAGCAGCGCCAGCTCCAGCCTTTTGAAGTTTTCCAGAAAGGGGGCCTCTTCTTTCAGTTCCGGTCGCGGCCTGTCGGCGTAGATGGTGAAGTAGCTATGCGGTGTGCCGACATAAAGCTGCATTCCGCCAGGCACCAGGATGTAATCGATTTCCGCCAGTCGCTCACGCATATCCGTGCGTTTTGTTGCGGTGCCACAGGTATTGGGGACCTCAACATCGTCGCAGATAATGACGTCGGCGCGAAGTCCGGTGACGTTGGCGCCGATGCCCTTGGCCAGCATCGACGGGTCGCGCTGCTCGACGTCGCGGTTGACCGTGAACTGGTCCGACGCCCACTGGTCGGCGCGTTTGGGTTTCAGGTGCCGGGTCAATTCCAGGCGCTCAATAATACGTTTAACATTACGCACCATTTTTCTGGCCAGGGCGTGATCCGCCGCCAGTACAAGAATGCGTTGCGATGGGTCCGTGTACAGAAGCCAGGCGGCAAATAACCCGACCAGCGTAGATTTACCGGAGTTGCGAAACGCCATCAGCAATAATGCCGTGTCCTTTTTTCGCCACGCCCCGGCGAGCCAGTGACAGATGGTCTGGTGAAGCTCGGGTGTGGTCAGATTCTGCTGTTCATTCCACAGATCAACAAACTTCCGGAAACTGATATCTGTCATATTGCCTCGCGACGGAAATTGAAACTCGGGGATGTGCGTCAGCAGGGAAATAGTTTACTCAAGCAGCGACTTGAGCTGGGGTATCTTCTTTTTCAGGGCGGAATATACGAACCTCCGGGTGGCTGTTGAGGCATCGAGCAAGTTGGCGCGTTGGGTCGCCCCCACCGTCGATTGGAGTCCGCGTATCTGTCCATCTGCCAGCAGCCGGGAGTCGGCGATGTCGTTTTCGTAATTTCTCGCAAACCCTCCAAGAACCGAATCTGCGGACCCTCCCCGCCCGCCCACGCCTTGCGCCCCGAAGCGCGCCCGCTGAGTTGCGGTGATGCGCTTTAATGCCTCACGTTTTCGCCGCTCTTCTATCTCCGTTGCGCGTTTGATGCTTGCGGTTTGGGCGTCCGCCTTGGCCTGGGCGACCCGGTTGCTCGTTTTGGCATTCTGACTGTTCGAGAGATATTCCATGCCCATCTGAAGCGCCATTGATGCGGCTGTCGAACCCATTTACTTTCTCCAATGCTGTTGAATCTGATTAGCCGTTGACGCTGATCTCGGTGGCGACGGAAAGCAGCGAAAAAGGCAGGGGCGTTGATTGTTCGATGCGCCACAGGCTTTCGGTTCCGTCGCGCCGCCAGCCCAGCGCGCGCACGGTTTTGTCCCCGCTGAACAACGTTGGCGGAGCATCAAGAACATTATTTCCAAAACCCTTGAAGGGGACATCGATGATCCCGCGCCCGGTATCAAGGTGTAGGGCGGAAGTGCCCCTGAGACGAAAGGTGATGGCGACGGGCCGCAGTCGGCCGCCCTGGTTGCCGCCGTTCTGTGTTTGGATCGCCGGCGGCAGGGGTTTGACGATATGGGTGTAGGCCAGACCGATATCTATCGACAGCGCCGCCTCGTCAATCGTGACCTGGCCGCCGACTACAATCTGGCTGGTTGTCGGTGAACCGTCGGCAACGATGGTGACGCTGCGCCCTTCCAAATGCGTAAGTCCGCTCCACACCGTTTTTGCGACAACGGAAGTCTGACTGACGCCGGAGTCTACATTCAGTCCCTTATCAAACCGCTCAATCATATAGGCGCCATTGCGGTCAATCAGGGCAAAAGTCTGCTCCCCGACAACCGTCAGCGATTTGAACAGTCCATCGGTAATCTGACGGGTCCAGGCGGTAACCTGTTCGGCCCGATAGATCGTCACCGTGCCCAACGTGCCGTCACCCATGACGATATGAAACAAGCGGTTTGGCGTATCATAATCCTGATCTTGTGGACTGTTGATCAGGTGGCTGGCGAGGGTGCCAAGATCGGTTGCCTGATAGGCCTGTTCAACATCGGCATAAAGAAATTCACGCAGCCCGGCGCCATTGCGCGGCGTAAACAAGGTCGCCCCGTCCACATCCCGTGGTGGCACCCAGCGTGTAACAGGAGAGCCGATTCTGGTCTGGCGGTGGAGCTGTATGTTCGAGGGTGTCAGCGGTGATCCGGTTGCCATCCACTCGGCCCCGGAGGTGAAGATTTGCAGATGACGTCCGGAAAACACGGCCCGGATCGAATTGACCTGATCCGACAGGATGGCGAATTCGACCGACTCATCGTCCAGCCCGGTGCCCAGGTCAAAATTGAACAGATCGGATGATTTGGACAGCCACAACTGATTGGGCAGGTCGCGTGATCCGCCAATCACCAGTCGGTCCTGGTGAAAGCAGCACGATACCGGCCAGCCGCGAACGGCGGAAAAGGCCTGTTCTTCCCAGTCCTTGGTCGCTGTAATCCCCGCCAGCGCTTCCTTTACGGTGGCGCTCGCCTGCGTGGCGGATGTGAACGCGGTGATTTCAATTTCCTTGTTTGCAATGCGAAACCGGGCGCCGACATGGGTCGCGACAAAAACACTGGCGGAAGCCGTCAGGATGACGGTTCCCGACGTGGCGCTGGCCTGCAGGGTGACCGCGTCATCCGCAAATTTATGGTGTGGCTGTTGCAGCCGCCCGGATTCGTCAACAAACGTCCAATCCTTGACCTGCCAGCTGGTTTCCGAATTCCGGACGATCTTTTTTGGCGGGTGGTTGGCATGCACGACCAGCAGGGTGTCGGCGCTTTGAACCCATGAGAATTCCGCGATATCGGCTTGTGTCCACGGGCAGACAATGGAAGCGACCTTGACGTCGCCGCGATAGATGTCGGCGTACAGATTTGAAAACGCAATCAGATAAACCTGTTCGGTATTGAACTCGAACGGTACCAGTCTTCCGGGCCCCCGCGCCGTGTCCACATAACGGAGCCCGGCCCGGCGATCGAGTCCGCCGGTAGGATGTATGAAGACATTCTGTAAGGTAGCGGCGCCATTTTCATAGGCGCGCAAATCACCCCGGCCCAGCAGCACTGAGGAAATCTCACCGGCCGTGAAGCTTGTCTTCTGTGTGCTCAGTCGTGCCATCAGTGCCGTGCCTCCGTCAGGGTGAAATCTTCGATCTGACCCGGTTGATCTTGTTGGGAATCGATCAGCTTGGCCCGGCGGAACTCATTTTCCGCCAACCGGAAAAGGGTTTCAGAGCGCGATGTGCTTTCCGTCAACGGGATGCAGAATTCCGCCGCCAGCCGGGCGATCAGCATCTGGTCGAAAAATGGTGGGAACGATTCTTCATCAGGGCGAAAGATATAGGTCAGCACGATCTGATCGGCGTTGGCGTTCAGGCGACGCTCGGCGATCCGGTACTCGACACCCTGTCCCTGTCCGCTGTGTCCGGCCGACAGTGCGCGCAGGAAGTCGGCAGGCAGTTGAAAGGCGGCGTCAAAATCGGCAACCGGTGTCGCCGCCAGTTTGGGGAGCGTCACCTGCCCGGTGGCGAAGCTCCACGGGTGGGCGGAAAGAAGTGCATCGCGAACCGACGGGTATAGATTTGCGGCGATCTCCGCTTCCGCCGTGCCTTCGTCAAACGACGCCAGGGTGTCACCTCCCAGTTTGAGGAGGGCGCGCGAACACAACGCAATACTGCTTAGGGCCATGTCAGGTTCCTTTCATGAATGCTGCCGTTCCGCCCCGAACGGGAGCGGTAAATGGATAAATTGAAAGTGAGGCTTCTTGATTTTTTCACCACGGGCGTCAGCGTCGTCGCCGAGATAAAAAACCAAACCGGATCGATTTTTTCTGTTTAAATAATTAACATAAATTCAATTAATAATCTTTGGATAGGTTATTAACTAAAATTAGATTAATTATATTTTATTTGATAAATCAGGCGTCGGGTCGCCGCCGCAAATGGCGGCGGCGACCGTCAGTCCCGACCCGCATCCTCAGGCGGGTCATCAGGGATTAGCGCAGGTTAGTGCCGCCGACGCTGGTCATGTCGGCGACATCGACAACACCGGCGGCGTTGGCGGTGACCAACAGGATGCCGGAAGTGGGAGCCCCGTCCGTATCCGTATTGGCCATCACCATGTCTCCTATGCGCACCATGTCGGCGGCTGCGTTGAAGTAGCCCACCGTATCGGCAACCAGTGACGTGTCGATTGTCGTGTAATGCCAGAGGGTGAAACCGTTGGCATAGGCCAGGACGCTCAGATCTTTCGATTGAAATGCCATTATTTACTCCTTTCAGATGATCAGACTTCGAGGCAGCGCATGGAAACGACACCGGAGGCGTCGATCAGGCACGAACCCTGTGACATCATGTTGTTGATAAAGTTGGCCGCCCGGTCGCCGTGCCATGTCGCGTCGGTTTTTACGTCCGATCCAATGGCGTGACCGATGGCGGTCTTGTGGTACCAATAACAATAGCGGATATTGGTAGCGTCCTTGGTCAGTCCCGAATGGGGCATCCATAACGCTCCCAGCCAGCGCTTGGCCTGGGTTCCTTTCCACGGCAGGTCGTCTTCGCCGATGTAATCAGCGTTGGCGAATTCCGGAATGGCGAGAAGGTCCGACCACTGTTTCCAGCCGATTACGGCGTAGCGTTCGCCGTCATCCGGCACGTCCGCATTCCCCAAAAGCTCGAAGGCTTCCAGAACCTTGAGCTTCGTCAGGCCGTCAAGGCCGGTTCCGGCGTAATTGATGGAGGTATCGAGCTGTGAAATGATCAGCTCATCGGTCTTGCGGCCCAACGCGTAGGCGCCGGCGCGGGCGACAACGGTGCGTTCATCCGACGGTCCTTTGATTTCGTCCAGCTTATCGACCCAGTCTCCGGCGTAATAGTCGTAAAGCTGACATTCCACCGGGGTATGATCTATATTCATTACCGGAACCTTGCCGTGACGAGCCTTGGTGCTGGCTGTGCCTTTGCCGACCTTCTGGAAGGTCGTCGAGGAGCCGATGATGTTGTTTTTGGTTCGCACCGTATTTCTGAGCTTGGAGCCCATCCGCTGATATTGTAGATGGACGTCCGCCTGGAAATGCTTGACGAACGACTGTGTAATTGACGTCGACATGCGACATTCTCCTTTAAGTTTCGTTTAGGAAGCGCCGTTAGGCGGGTTGGAGACGCGTGAATCCGGTTATGATCTGGCGCGATGACGTGATCGCCGGAAGGCGGCGTCGGCGTGAGGTGTCGGGCGGCCTGCGGCCTCTGACGGGGTTTGCGCAGGCGGTTATCCAACACCTTTGAAATCGCTGTAAAAAACAACGAAATCTGATAATTCTTTAAACGCGGAGTGACGTTCCGTATTGACTGACAACCGATTGCAGCCAAACATGGCACATGGGGGTTTCGGCATGCCATCAGGGGAGGTAAGATAGCTTCGATGAAAACCCATACGCTTATAGAAAACGGCGCTCATAAATGGCTGGTTCTCGGGCGCGATTCCGAGCGCCCGGCTAATGTTGCCGATACCAATCAGGTTGTAATCCGCGCGGACCAGATAACCGTCCTTATTGACCCGGGCGGGATCGAAATGTTCCCGGCGTTTCTGGAAACACTAAGCGAATCAGCAACGATCGATACAGTTTCAAGAATTCTTCTGACGTCGGCAGACCCCCACGCCACGTCGTCCCTGCCGCTTTGGCGTCAGGTCTGTTCCGCCGAGATGCAGATTTCCGCACCCGCACTCTGGTCTGATCTGCTCACTCATCTGGATGCCGATTGTAAACTGAACGTCATTGACGATGACGGCGGTATGATCGAAATTTCCGATACCTTCAGCCTGCGGATCATCCCGGCGCATCATCTTCACGGGCCTGCCGCATATTCCGTTTACGATCCCATCGCGCGCGCTCTTTATAGCGGCAGTATCGGTTCCGCCGTCAACACGGCCAATGCCACGGGCGAATTTATTGTCGATAGTTTCACCCGGCACCTGGCCTTCCTTGAACCCTATCATGGCCGCTGGTTCGCCTCGACCCGGGCCCGCGACGCCTGGATAAAACGCATCGAAGGGCTGGATATCGACTATCTGGTCCCGCACCGTGGCCCGGCATTCAAGGGGGAACGGGTCGGGCGCTTTATCGACTGGTTCTCGTCGGCCCCCATCGGCACCCTGTTCCCCGTCGTCAGTCCACCGCCATACAAAGAACCGGCGGCGAGTCCTGAAATTGACGACCTGATGGCCGAGTTCGCCCCCGAACCTGAAAGCGAACCCCAGTTGGAACCCCTGTCTGAACCCCAGCCCGAACCCCAGCCCGAACCGCAAGCGGTGGCCGCCGTCAGCGACGCCGACCAGGAACTTGACGATGCCTTCGCCGAACTGATGGATGAGCCGGCCCCGCAACAAACCGGAACCCCCGAACCGGGCGGCGAATACCGGCTGGTCACGCGAAGCGATTTTGACGGCCTTGTCTGCGCCGTGCTGCTTGAGGACCTTGAGATGATCGACGACATCCTGTTCGTTCATCCCAATGACATGCAGGAAGGCCGCATCGAAATTGACGGAAAGGACATCACCACCAATCTACCTTATGTGCCGGGCTGTCATCTTTCATTCGATCATCACCTGAGTGAAATTGCACGGCTTGGGCGCAAATATGACAACCATATTATTTTCCCGGACGCGCCATCGGCGGCGCGTGTCGTCTATGACTATTATGGCGGCAAAGAAGGGTTCCCCAATATTTCCGAAGAAATGATGGCGGCCGTCGATCAGGGAGATTCTGCTGCTTACGAGATGGAGGATGTTCTCAATCCCAAACGCTGGGCGCTGTTGAATTTCATCATGGATTCAAGAAGCGGCCTCGGTCGGTTCAAGGGTTTCCGGGTTCCCAATTACGAACTGATGATGAGTCTTATTGAATACTGCCGTGAATTCACCATCGACGAAATCCTTGAACTTCCCGACGTCAAGGAGCGCGCCGAGTTTTTCCTCGAACAACAGGTCGAATTCAAGGAACAACTCAAACGCTGCACCATTGTTGAGGGCAATTTGGCGGTTGTCGATCTGCTTGGCGAAGATACCGTTTATGTCGGCAACCGTTTCATGGTCTATGCCCTGTTCCCCCAGTGCAATATCTCCATGCACTGTATGTGGGGGCGCGATAAACAGTCCAACGTGTTCGCCGTCGGCAAATCGATCTTCGATAAATCGTCAAAAACCAACGTCGGCGAACTGATGCTGCAATATGGCGGCGGCGGACACCACGCGGCAGGCACCTGTCAGGCCGATCCGTTGCTGGCCTCGACCGTAAAACATGCCCTGATCCAAAAAATTACTGAAGATGGCTGAGGCCGTCAGGCGCAACCCGCGGCCATCACATCGCGTAACCACAGCAGGTCTTCGTCGGCGTCAATCAGGCGCTCTTCCAGATGAAGCAGGATGTTTGGCGACAGCTTCTCGATGATGGCCTCCGCCCGCGCATCGGGAAGCGCCAGCAACCCCGACAGCGCCGCGTGAATGAGATATCTGTTATTCACGCGCCGCTCCCCTTTCTTCCAGCAGATCGACAAAGGGGCTGATGGTTTTCTGGAAGGCCTGAAACTGCCCCCGCTTGCGCGCCGATGATTCTTCCAGAAGGCTGATCCGGTTGGACGCAGCGGATTGCTGGCGAACGCTGCCCAGATGATCGCGTGAGGCGTCATCGGTCTGTTTTTGCAGCCCTCTCAACACCGCACCCGCCGACCCGCTGTTGGATGAAATGCCACCCGCGCCAAACCGCGCCCGCTGTTCAGCCAGGGATCGCCGAAGGTCGCTTTTCCGTTTTCTCTCCGCAACCTCGAACTCTCTCTGCAGCCGCGCCCTTTCCGCGTCGTTCCGGGCGCGCGCGACAGCAGCCTGAGATCTCTGCTGTTGCAGGGCACCAATTTGGCTTAATCCAGCCAACCCGGCGTTGGCGGCAACCGCCCAAGGCGATACCGCAGCAACAGATGTAGCGACGGTCCCAGTTGCGGACAGTGCACCAGCAATTGCCGCACCAGCGTACGGAACAATGATTGCTGCAGCAATAGGAAGGACGACCTTGCCAAAATCTCCCATAGAAATCTCCTTTGCTAAGTTCGGAGCTAAACCAAAAACCCGAGCATTTGACCGAAGTGTCTGCTCAGTTCATCCGGGTCCTTGATTTTGCTGGCAAGGTCAAAGGCGGTTTGGGTTTTTGCTCCGATGTCGCCATCGACCTTCAGCTTCTCGGCCCGGCCATCGATTGTATTGTTCAGTGCTTCCTGCAAGATCACCGCTTCAATCTTTTCTCCAGTGTGATCATCATCGCCTCTGAACAGGGGACCGAAGGTTTTTTCGGTCTGTTCTTTTAACGCTGAAGTGTCCCCCGTTTTCCGCGCCTGATCGACCAGCGCCCTGAATTTGCCAAGCGCCAGGGCCTCTTCGATCTTGCCCGGCCCCTGCGTGACCAGCACACGGCGAAATGTGGACCGGGTTTTCGGTCCGAATGTCCCGTCGGTTTTTATCGGCGGGCGGCGGGAGTTGGCGTCCGCCTCGATCAGGTTCAGACCGGATTGCAGATCGCGGACGACAGGGGGACTGTCATCGCTGTTGATGATTTTCACGGCTATTCGCCGTGTTGCTTCGTCCAGACCTTCGCCGTCCGGGGTCCGCAGCAAAAGTGTTTTCGTCGGAATTGTCCTCCGCGCTTCTGGTTCGATCATCCGTCCGGTGGCGTCGCGGTGAACGTCGTCGGCGTCGTAATGATGGTCATAGAATGCCCTGACCGCCTCATCCATGTGGCCGCGTTCAGGGTGGTTCGACGCCATTGCCGCGACCCGGCCCTGAACCGTGAGGGCTTCATCCTGGGTCCACAATGAAGGGTCCTTGAGCATCACCTCTTCCACCTCGTTACCGGGCCGGGTCGCATCTTCTACGAACTTTTCACCAACGGCGGAGGGCGTGCCGCTCTTCTCAGACTCAGCCTTTGTATCTGACTTTTGGGTTTGTTGATGGCCTGAATCTTGGGAAAAGAACGTTTGGTCCTCGCCCACGATAACGTGTGGATATGGGATTGGTGGGCCGCTCTTCACTTCATTTTGTCTGTTGGCCTTGTCAAAATGGTCCATTGCCGCCAGCCCCGCAGCTACGGGTGCGCCACCGGGCAACGCGCCAACGATCAGTGCCGCACCGAATAACCCATGCTCTCTCACAAGGTCGTTTAGCCATTTCTCCTGTTCTTGATATTTACTGCCCACCTTTCCGCTGGTGTCTATTTCATTTGGTCCGCCTTCAGACATGATTTTCTCCTGTGGTGAATGGTCAGCTCTTCACAAGCCGATGGAAGTGAATATGTGAGGTTTGCAGTGCCTATGGGTTCCCATGGGTGTCGTAATTGTCGTGAGCAGGTCGTAGAAAATTAATCTCTCTCAGGATAAAGTTTCTGAAATCCGTCCCGGACCTCGGCGACGATGGCCGGGTCCTGATCGCGCCAGTAGCGGGGGTCGCGCATCAGGGTTTTCAGGCTTTTCTCGCTAACCCGCCCCGATGCGCCGTTACCCGGTTCCAGCAATCCCGGCTCGCCCTTGTTCATCATCTGATGCATGGACTTGACGCCTTCCACGGATGACGCCAGCGCCTGATAGACGTCCGCCGGGTAATTGGCCTTGCCCCAGCTGGAAATCTGCGCCGACAGGTCTCGCCAGTTATCTTCACCCCCAAACTCCTCGGTCAGGCGGCTGACCTGATGCTGGGCCTCCAGTTCCGCCGACATCTGGGTAACCAGCGGATACAGGTGTTGGCCTGCAAGATCGTATACCAGTTGGGCCTGATCCTGGGTGAACCCGGCGTCAAACAGTTGGGTGTTCAGTTCCGGGTCGGGTTTGACCAGTTCGCTGGATGTGGTGATCGAGTAATCATCGACCGATTCGGGCATGCCATTGCCGCCCTGGCCCCCCAGCCGCTTTTCCAGCGTCAGATAAGACTTCACCAGGGCCTCGGTCCGGACATCGGACCGCTCTTCATCCCAGAATTTTTCCGGCAACCCGTCGGGGCGCGCCAACACTTCAGTGGTGTCGGCGATGTCGAGTGAGGTTGTGGACTCGGTCTCAGGCGGCGTTGCGTCAAAAGAATCGGTGAATTCGCTTGAATTCAGATCAGTCATGTCATGTTCCTAAAAACTAAAGGGTGGGATCAGTCGGGCTGTTGGGCACCGCGCTCCACCATTTTGGTCAGCATGGCGACCAGCTGGCGCTGTCCTTCCAGATGGCGGAGCAGGGAATCGCTGGCGTCAGGGCCAAGTGTGCGCTCAATGGTGATGGCGCGCAGATAATCCAGAAGATACCTGCCCTCATGGCTCTGGAAGATTCGTGAGGCGATTTTCTCCAGTTGGGGTTTGTCGAAGGGCGAAGGACGGGTCTGACGGGGTGACGTCGGTTCAAACCAGTTCCAGTCGTCAGCCGGTTCAGGCACCGGCTCGCCGGATTGTGTGCTCATTGGGTGTCTCCTTCAGCGGCCAGGGGGATCTGGGCTGGGTCAATCCCACCGCCATCCGGCTGCACCATATTGCCCAGCAGGTTCGCAACCCCGGCCAGATCAGGCGGCAAATCACTGAGGCCTTTCGGCCCCGGCTCGCGGATAATGTGACCGGGCACGCCAAACGCCTTGCCCAACCAGCGGGCGGTGGCTTCCTGATCTACAATGTTGGCGACTTGCGGTCCCAGCACCTGAATGGTTTCCAGCCAGCGAATGGTATTCTGTGCATCCTGACGGGACTGCTGGCGGGCTAATGGCGATTTGTATTCAAGATCAATTGTCCGGCCATCGATATGAATGTCGGCGATCTCGCCGCGTCTTCGCAGGATCGCCAGCGCACGGTTGACCAACGGAGTCAGCAATTCTGACTGCAACCGCCCGAACGTGGCGCCCAGAAGGCGGGCCATGTCGCTCGAACGCTCCAGCACTTCCGTCGCGGTCATTCTGGGGTCTTCCGGTTGACCAAGTTTGTCGACCAGCAAGGCGCGGCGGATGTTTTTTCGGAGGTCCTGCAAAATCAGTTGCGACAGATCAAACCTTCCGGGCGCCTCAAGCGGCGTCAGCCCGGCAGAGCCGACGGCCTTTGGGATGATGGTTCCCGGCTTCAGTTTTATGTTGGCGGGATTTAGTACACCATCGTCATCGGCCTGCCAGATTCCGGTGACCGCGATGGAGGCGTTTTTAAGAATAAGCTCGACAACCTTGTTGGCTGTTTTGATATCAGGCAGGGCCTTCATCACAGGTGAGCGGCCGTAAATTTCCCCCGGAGCCTTCAGCCAGCGGAAATTGATAAACGGGGCATGGCGGAACGTGCCTTCCGTCAGCAGGGTCGTATCATTACTTAACCCGCCGTCGCCCTGCGTTGTCGCGAAATAGTTAAAACCGGGTCCGTTCGGGATCACCGCTTCGATCACGCCAATCCTGAAATCAGGATCTTTTTGTCCACGTTCGACAATGTTGGCGGGCAAGGAGGCGTCGGGGAAGCGCGAGCGAATCTGCCCCGGCGTCAGTTCGGACCGCCGGTACGTTGTGTCCAGTTGACCGAAGGCGTTCTCCTCGAAGACGACCTGTGACAATGGCACCGCGGTAAAACGGAATGCTGAAGCGGCGCCGGGCTGGGCCTCTTCGAACAACAGGCAGGCGCTGCCGACGGTAACCAGGTCGAGATAACACTGATGCATCTCGATGGCGAAATTGGAGCGGTCGAAATTGGATTGCAGTATTGCCGCAGTGGTTTCCAGAATCGACGCCACAAGTCCGCGCTCTTCGTCCTTGATATCAGGGCCTTCCGTTAATCCGAACCACCTCGCCCACGGTGGCGTCAGTTGCGACAGCAGGCTGGCCGCCAGGTGTTCAACCCCGTCCGGCGCCGTCCCGTCAAACAGCTTGTCTGTGCGTTTCGAGCCGGCCGTTGAGAATTCGGAACTGCCCCCTTTTTGGGGCAAGGCGAAATCATAACATTCCTGCCAGTGTGACTCCCAGGCGAACCGTTTCTGTTTGGCGCTTTGGTAGCGCTCGCTTAGCTGTGTTGCGGATGTCTCCGTCATGTCTATTCTCCTAGCAGGGTTTTCCCGGAACTCGTGGAGTCCCTCGCGGCGAGCAGGCCTCGTGGCGATGTGGTGATCAGCCCGATACGCCCGCGCCGCCGCCGTTCAAGGGCTTCCAGCCGACGCTCACGGTCTTTGACCTCCGGATCTGGCAGGGGGGGCGGTTCCGGTGGGGTTGGCGGTTTGGGCGAAGAAAAAAGTGATCCCATATCTGAACCTCCGGTTGGGCATAAAAAAAGCCCACCGGTTGGGCCGGTGGGCTGCGGGCGCAGTTGTCCCGTTCGCTGGAGACAGGTGTAGCCCGATTTTATTACCAGGTCAAGTAAAAAAACCTAATAAAAGAAAATTACCTTATTTTTGACATATTTTAGGTTTGATAGAAGAAAGACGAGCTTTGCTGGAGCTACGTCCGCTGGGTTGTGAGATGCCTATAGAGTTGCCAGGGAGTCAGGATAAAAAGACCACGCACACCCAGCAGTCTCTTGACAGCTTCGACGCAAGTGAATAGCGCGGGTGGTGCTTTTTTACGGATTTCGGGATGGCGGGATGTGCGCACGACCCGGCAGCCCTGTTGCCAAAACCAGTATTCCAGATCGACCGAATCCAGTCCGTCGCAAATGGAGAGACAGGTTATATGGGCGAGGGGATCATAAAAGACCCATTGCCCGTGTGTGTACACACAGGCAAAACAATGGCGGAATCCGCGTTTTAGGATTCGCAACCAGCGGATATCGGTTTCTCCTGAAAATATGATCAAGGCGACACCTTCCAGATCCTGAAATTGGCTCTGGTTAAGAGTCATTCAATAATATCCTTTTTTTTCAGTACAGTAGATAATCTATCCAGGGCCTCATTCCAAAGGCGGCAGGAATGTTCTTCTTCCCGACAACGTGGGTCTGGGGGGCGGTCATCCTTGCCGTAGTCGATTAGAACGCGAACATGGTGGCGGGTGATAGAGCTGTTGGCGGATAGATGTTTGACCGCCCGGTACAAATCATCCGGTTCGCAAGGGCGGGCGTCGCGGGCCATGTCGGCCTCCATGCGAGCACCTTCGTCGCGGGCTTTCTGGCAACGCACGTACCAGAACCATGCCTCCTCTGCAGATCGAAAAGGAGTTGTTCGGCGAAGCGGCATCATTCGAGGAGCGCGGGCTTTTCGTCTCATGGCAGTCCTTTCTCCGTCTTACCCTTTCAGTTGTATTCTGAAAAAGTGTTCTTAGTGTGTTCGTAATATGTAAATTGCAGGGCAAAAATTGTCAATCCCATTAAAGTAATATTTTCCTAATGACGGGAAAACAAATTTATAAGATAATGTTCCCATGTTGAAACATGCTGATGTCTGGCAGGCGCTTGATCGTCTGGCCAAGGAATATAACATGTCGGCTTCCGGCCTGGCGCGTCGTGCTGGTCTGGACCCGACGACGTTTAACAAGAGCAAGCGGGTTACCCGCGATGGCAAGCTGCGCTGGCCAAGCACCGAAAGTGTGGCCAAGGTATTGGCCGCCACCGGCGCAAGCCTGAACGAATATGTGTCTTACGTCGGAGAGAGCGGGGGCGCGGGCGTATATCGCAATATTCCGCTGATTGGTTTCGCCCAGGCCGGGGCGCATGGGTATTTCGACGATGCTGGATATCCCGTCGGCGCCAGCTGGGATGAGATTCCGTTTCCCGGATTTGCCGATCCTCGTGCCTACGCCGTCGAAATCAGCGGCGACAGCATGGAACCGGTATTCCGTGACGGTGACATTGTGATCGTCTCGCCGGAAGCCGGAATCCGTCGTGGTGACCGGGTGGTGGTGAAGACGACGAACGGTGAGGTGATGGCAAAAACCTTGCTTCGACAGTCGGCAAGGAAGATTGAGCTGCTGTCCATCAATATTGCCCACGAAGACCGCAGTCTGGCGGTTGAGGAAGTCGATTGGATGGCGCGCATTATATGGGCCAGTCAATAATCTAGTTTCAACACAAATTAACGTAATATCTTGCGTTGAAAAATCCCTAAAAACACCACAGGATGTGCACCTCAACAGGGAGGGTCAGATATGTCCAAAGCTCACATAAAACCAGACGGTCGCGAAATCGCCTATATCGACGGTGTCTGGTACGATGAAGACCCTAGACAGATGCGCCCCAACGACCATGCCTTTCGGATGGCATCGGTGGTTTTTGACGGGGCCCGTTCTATCGCCGGGAAACTCCCTGATCTTGAAGCCCATTGCGCCCGGTCGATCAAGTCCGCGCGTCTGATGGGGTTGGAACCGGAAATTACCACCGAAAAAATCATCAGTCTGGCTAAGCAAGGCGTGGAGAAATTTCCACCGGATGCTGAATTGTATATCAGCCCCATGTTTTATGGTGAGCAGGGGTTTATCACGCCAGACCCCAAGGGCAGCAAATTCATCCTGTCGATTTTCGAAGCGCCGGTCCCCGAGCCGACGGGTTTTTCCGCCTGCCTGACCCAATACCGGCGCCCGGCCCGCAATATGGCGCCAACGGAAGCCAAGGCGGCCTGCTTGTACCCCAACGTTTCGCGCGGTGTGGCAGAAGTCAACGCCAAGGGGTTTGATGTTGGCGTCGTGCTTGACCCTAACGGCAACGTCGCAGAATTTTCCTACACCAACCTGTTTATGGTTAAAGATGGTGTGGTGTCGACACCCGCCATCAACGGCACGTTCCTGAACGGCATTACCCGCCAGCGGATGATCAAGTTGTTTGCTGATGCTGGTGTTATCGTGCAGGAGCGGGCCATCGACTTTGAAGAGGTGAAGGTGGCCGATGAATTATTCGGGACCGGGAATTATGCCAAAGTTTCTCCCTGCACTCAGATCGAAGACCGTCAACTACAGCCGGGACCGTTTTATCGTCAGGCCCGCGAACTGTATTTTGAGTTCGTCGCCCAAGGTTAAACCGACAGGTCCTCTCCGGCTAGGGCGCGTTTGATCAGCTGTTTCGATTCTTCAATGCCGTAAAGGGCGATGAATGACCCCATACGCGGACCTTCCGATTGGCCGAGCAGTATTTCGTACAGGGCCTTGAACCAGTCTCGCAGGTTTTCAAATTCGTGGCGTTTGCCAACTTCATAAACTTCCGTCTGGATCGTTTCTGCGGGCGTTCCGGCTTCCATGGTTTCAAGTGAGGCCAGCAGGTCGGTAAGCGCCGCCAGTTCCTTGTCGGTTGCCGCTCGGAATTTCTTCGCCGGTTTGACGAAATCCCGATAATAATTAATGGCGCAGCCGACAAGGCGATCAAGAAACGGCGCCGTTTCAGGTGTTGCATCCGGGCGATAACGCGAAATGAAATGCCACAGAACGGCCTTGTCTTCCGTGTGACAGACAGAGGCCAGATTGAGCAGAATATTATAGCTCAGCTGCACTTCCTGCTGGGGCGGGCGGCCCTGGTGAATGTGCCAGGCGGGATTGTTCAGTTTTTTGCCGTCGTCCTGATCAGCGAAACTATTGAGATGGCTCAGATAATCGTCAACGTTTCTGGGGATGACATCAAAATACAGCCGTTTGGCGGCCTTTGGTTTCTGGTACATGAACAGTGCCAGGCTTTCCGGCGGCGCATAGGACAGCCACTCTTCGACAGACAGGCCGTTGCCGCGTGATTTTGAAATTTTTTCACCGTTTTCATCCAAAAACAGCTCATAAGTGAGATTAACCGGCGGCGTTGCACCCAGAATTCGACAGATTTTGCTGGATTGTTTGACCGACTCGATCAGGTCTTTCCCGGACATTTCGTAATCAACATCCAGCGCCGCCCAGCGCATGGCCCAGTCCACTTTCCATTGCAGCTTGCACAGCCCGCCGGTCACCAGGGTTTCCACCTTCGAGCCATCAACATCCTCATAGACGATGGTCCCGGCATCCACATTCTGTTCAATCACCGGCACCTGCAGAACCTGTCTGGTTTTCTGACAGACTGGAAGGAACGGGCTATAAGTTGCGCGGCGTTCTTCGCCGAGGGTCGGCAGAATGACGTTGATGACGTCATCATAATGTTCAAGCACCCTCAGCAGAGTTTCGTCAAAACCGCCTGATTTATAGGTTTCTGTCGAACTTTTAAAGTCGTAGTCAAAGCCAAAATCATCAAGAAAGGCCCGTAGCCGTGCGTTGTTATGTTCGCCAAAACTGTCGTGGGTGCCGAATGGGTCGGGGATGGCCGTCAGGGGCTTGCCCAGATGCGGGCTGATGATGTCTTTGTTAGGCAGGTTGTCCGGAATCTTGCGGAGCCCGTCCATGTCATCGGAAAATGCGATCAGTTTGGTTGGCAGATCAGACAGCGTTGAGAAGGCATGACGCACCATGGTGGTGCGCACCACCTCACCAAATGTACCGATATGCGGGAGCCCCGACGGCCCGTACCCGGTTTCAAACAGCACATACCCCTTCTCCGGCACTTTGTTGCCGACGCGTTTCAGCAGAGCTTTGGCTTCTTGAAAGGGCCAGGCGTTACTGTGGTGGGCAAGTTCCAGAAAGTTGGTCATGGGGTATATCCTGAATTAATGAAAGCCGCAGGAACCTATGAGCGAACAGCCTTAAGGTCAACCGGGGTTTGTCCCGGCAGCATTCAGCCGGGATCATTTCCAGATTGGCTTGCCCGATCCTGGCAGGCCATAGCTCTCCCATTTTTTCGTGACCTCCTGAATGACATCATCACTCATCCGGATCGCCCGGCCCCATTCCCGTTTGGTTTCCGGGTCTAGTTTTGCCGTCGCATCGATCCCCATCTTGCTTCCCAGGCCCGATTCCGGTGAGGCGAAATCAAGGTAATCGATGGGTGTGTTTTCAATGAAAGTGGTATCACGGGCCGGGTCAACATTGGTGGATAGCGCCCAGATTACGTCGTTCCAGTCTCGGGCATTGATGTCTTCGTCAACGACGATAACAAATTTCGTGTACATGAACTGACGCAGATAGGACCACACCGCCATCATGATTCGCTTGGCGTGGCCGGGATAAGCCTTTTTGATCGACACCACGGCGACGCGATAGGAACAGGCCTCCGGGGGCAGCCAGAAATCCACAATTTCCGGGAACTGCTGGCTCAGCAAAGGAACAAATACATCGTTCAGGGCCTCTCCCAGCACGGAGGGCTCATCGGGCGGGCGACCGGTAAAGGTCGAGAGATAAATCGGATCCTTGCGCATGGTGATGGCGCTGACGGTAAAAATCGGGAACGGTTCGACCGAATTATAAAACCCCGTATGGTCCCCGTAAGGGCCTTCATCACCATAGTCGTTCAGTGATACGTGGCCTTCGATGACAATCTCGGCACCTGCCGGAACCTTAAGGGGCACTGTCTTGCAATCAACCAGTTCGACCTTTTTACCCCGTAGCAGTCCGGCGAACTGATATTCCGACAGGGTATCGGGCACCGGTGTTACGGCGGCCAGTATGGTGCCGGGGTCGGCCCCGATGATTACGGCGGCAGGAAGGGGTTCGGATTTCCCGGACTTCCAGCGGGCATGATGCTGGGCGCCGCCCCGGTGTTTCAACCAGCGCATCAATGTTGTGTTTTTTCCGGTCACCTGCATGCGGTAGATGCCCAGATTGAAACCGTCGCGCTTGTCACCGCCCTTGCGTCCGGCTTCTGGCCCCTGTGTGACGACCAGTGGCCAGGTGATCAGCGGTGCCGGTTCGCCCGGCCAGCAGGTCTGAATGGGCAACTTCGAAAGATCGATATCGTCACCCGTCAGAACAATGTCCTGACAGGGTGCCGAAGATACGGATTTGGGTTTCATGGCGAATACGGTTTTCGCCAGTGGCAGCATTTCAAGCGCGTCGCGCCATCCGCCGGGTGGTTCGGGCTGGCGAAGAAACGCCAGAGTTTCACCAATATCCCTAAGCTCTCCCGGTTCGCGGCCCATACCCCAAGCCACGCGCTCAACGGTGCCGAACAGGTTGACCAGAACCGGCATATCATAAGGGGTCCCGTCGCTGTGCACGGCATTCTCAAACAGCACGGCGGGACCCTGTTCGGCCAGCAGGCGGGTCTGGATTTCAGTCATTTCCAGTTCAGGGCATACCCGTTCCCTGACCCGGATCAACTGCCCCGATGGTTCCAATCGGTTGAAAATGAAATCACGCAGAGAAGAAAAAGCCATTTGTACTGTCCCGTGTATGGCCCTTGGGGCGATACCATATCAAGTTTCACCCTATTGCATCGAAGGGGAGGTCATCAGTCAAGGGGCTAAGTCTTTCAAGTTGTTGTATTTCGAAACAAAGGAAGATACCCTTTCGGGCAAGAGCGTTAAGGGGGGAACAGATCAGGTGTCGGAGGTGATCCTGCAGACGGTCGTATTTTTCCTGATAATGATTTAATGCCAGGGTCAACAGTGCGGGTTGACGCGAATATTCGAGGGTGGCAGGTGGTATGAGCGGCGGTGAATATGACTGACGACAACAATGCCAGCAGTTTTGAGCGGTTGATCGAGATCGGCATATCGCTTTCGTCGGAACGCGATACCAATCGCCTGATGGAAACGATTTTGCTGGAAGCCAAAGATATGTGTAACGCCGATGGCGGGACGCTTTATCTGCGCACGGAGGACGACGGCCTTAAATTCGAGATCATGCGTACCGATTCGCTCAACATTGCCATGGGGGGGACAACAGGCAAGGAAATCACATTCCCACCGTTGCGGATGTACGACGTTGAAACCGGCGAAGCCAATATGAAAAACGTCGCCAGTGCGGCCGCCCTGACAGCAAAATCCATCAATATCAAGGATGCCTACAAAGCAGAAGACTTTGATTTCTCCGGGACCAAGAAATTTGACGAGGGCATGGGTTACCGGTCCAAATCCTTTCTTACCGTGCCGCTTGCCAACTCCCAAGGTGAGGTTATCGGGGTTCTACAGCTGCTTAATGCGAAGGACCGCGACACAGGAGAAGTCATCGAATTTTCCGGTGAAACCCAGCCGTTGATTGAGGCCCTGGCGTCCCAGGCGGCGGTGGCGCTTGATAACCAGCAGTTGTTGGAAGGCCAGAAACTGCTGCTCGATTCGTTTATCGAGTTGATCGCGTCGGCCATTGACGCCAAATCGCCGTATACCGGGGGGCATTGCCAGCGGGTGCCGGAATTAACCAAAATGCTGGCCAAGGCGGCCTGTGAATCCGACGACCCGCCGTTTGCCGATTTCAACCTGACCGATGACCAGTGGTACGAACTGCACATCGGGGCCTGGCTGCATGATTGCGGCAAAGTGACAACCCCGGAATATGTGGTCGATAAATCGACCAAGCTGGAAACCATTTATGACCGTATCCACGAGGTCCGTACACGGTTTGAGGTCGTCAAGCGTGACGCCGTCATTGATTATCTGAAAGCGCTGATTGAAGGTGATGAGGACGCGGCCACGCTGCGCGAAGACCTGGAAGCGCGACTGGCCAAACTGGATGATGATTTCGCCTTTATTGCCGAAAGCAATATGGGGGGCGAATTCATGGCCCCGGAACGCATTGACCGCCTGAAGGAAATCGCCGCCACCCAGTGGACCCGTACCCTTGATGACCGCATCGGCGTATCATTTGAAGAACGAAAGCGCAAAGACCGAACCCCTGCCCCTGAATTGCCGGTTGTTGAAAACCTTCTGTCTGATCGTGACGATCACATAATTTACCGAGAATCGGCCGAACCGGCGGCGTCGGGAGATAACAGCTTCGGATTTAATCTTGATGTGCCGGAGCACAAGTTCAATCTGGGTGAAGTTTACAACATGGCCATTGGCCGGGGAACGTTGACCGAAGAAGAACGCTACAAAATTAACGACCATATTGTTCAGACCATTATCATGCTTGAACAACTCCCGTTCCCGAAACACCTGAAGCGGGTTCCGGAATATGCGGGCGGGCATCATGAAAAAATGGATGGCACCGGCTACCCCAGAAAGCTCAACAAAAATGACATGTCGCTGCCAGCACGGATCATGGCGATTGCCGATATTTTTGAAGCCCTGACGGCATCCGACCGTCCCTACAAACCGGCGAAAAAACTAAGTGATGCGGTCAAGATCATGTCATTCATGAAAAAAGACGCCCACATTGATGATGAATTGTTCGAACTGTTCCTCAAAAGCGGTATTCACAAGGAATACGCGGAGCGCTTCCTCGATCCCGCCCAGTTGGATGACGTCGATATTTCCCAATATGTCTCATCGGGCAACGATTAATTTTTACCATGGCCGAGGACTTTTTTGAGCGCGCCATCGGTTACCCCTACACGATTCCAGAGCGTTCATACGTGTATCACAATGGGGCCTGTGAGGAGGTGTCCTCCGATACGGCGTTCCCGGATGTTTTCGGGCTGACACCGGTTTTGGCTGTCGGTTCAAATCAGTCACCAAGCCAGCTAGCGCGAAAATTTCCGGGGCCTGATTGGGCGCCAATCCCGGTTTCGCGGGTCGCCCTCGAAGATTTCGATACGGTCTATTCCGCCCATATCACCGGCTATGGTTCTGTGGCCGCCACCCTGTTTCATGCACCGGGAACAGTGGTCAGCCTATTTGTGAACTGGCTGAACGACTCCCATCTCCGGCGCATGCACGAAACAGAATTAGGCAATGAAAATTATCAGTTTGGCCGGTTGGCAGGTGTAAACCTGAGGTCAGAGGCCGGCCCCTCGCTAAACGGCGTCTCTCTTTATCACGGGTTGCGTGGCATATTTGCGCCGGAAGGTCGCCCGGTTCCGCTGGCCGAAGTTCCGGCGCGTAATCGCCAACATGAAGACATGACACAGCGGCAGGTGCAGACCTGTATCCGCGACCGGGTTGATCCGGGAAAACCCCTGAAAGATTTCATCCAGGAATCTGTTACGGATGTCCAAACCAGAAATTCTCGCACCGAACGGATTGGTCGTGGCAGTCTGCCGTTTTCTTATGAGGGGTACGTGCCAACCGCCTTATAGGACACGAGAAGCGACGATTCCGGCGAAAATCAGCAGTCCGAAATCACGGTTCGATTTAAACCGCCGCAGACAGTTTTTCGGAACCTCCGTATCAAGCGTTCCGATCTGCCAGATGAGATGCGCCGCACCCACCAAAAGCGCCATATAAAACGGCCACGTTAATTCGGCGAGATAACCACTCACACCAAGCCCAAAAATGGTCAGGGTGTAAAAAAAAGCCAACCACGGAGCGGTCTTTTCGCCGAACTTGAGCGCCGTCGATTTGACCCCGATGAGGACGTCATCTTCCTTATCCTGATGGGCGTAGATGGTGTCATACCCCAGCGTCCAGAAAAGACCGGTTGCATACAGGGTCAGTGGGGCAGAGGTCAGTTCGCCATGAACGCTCGCCCAGCCCATCAGCGCCCCCCAGTTAAAGGTCAACCCCAGCACCGCTTGCGGCCAGTAGGTTATGCGTTTCATGAACGGGTAGGTGACCACCAGAGCAAGGGACGCGACGCCAAGCCAGATGGTGAAGATGTTGAGCTGGAGCAGAATTGTCAGGCCAATGGCGCACAGCAGAGCAAGGTAAAGGAAGGCCTGAAAGACACTGACATCACCGCTGGGAATGGGTCGCAAAGCCGTCCGCGCCACCCGGGAATCGAAATCCCGATCCGCCAGATCATTGACGGTGCAGCCTGCTCCTCGCATGACAAGCGCTCCCGCCGCAAACAGCGCGATTACGTAAATATCGGGCCAGCCTGGCGAGGCCAGCGCCAGACTCCACCAGCACGGCAACAACAACAACCAGGTGCCGATGGGCCGGTCGAACCGGGCAAGGCGGAAATAGGGCCGTACCTTCAGCGGCGCAAACCGGTCCACCCAGCTTTCGCTGCGGATGTCGGTGGTTTGATCAGGGCTCAGGTTAATCATGGGCGCAGTATAGGCAGATAACCTGGGCAATCGCCACCGCTTGTCGAGACGTCGTGGCAGGGTATGATGGCGCTCGAAGAGGTGAGAGGTGAGATGAATAAACCGAAAACCCGGCTATATATCGAAAATTTCCTGGAACCCGGGTGTGAGGTGCCGCTTGGCCGTGACCACGTTCATTTTCTGGGTAATGTCCTTCGCATTAAACCCGGAGATTGGATCAACGTTTTTAACGCCGATTGCGGCGAATGGTCGGCGACGATTGGGAATCTTTCAAAACGTCATGGTGTCGCGCGGCTTGGTGAGCAGATACGTCCGCCCCAATCTGAGCCGGGAGCGTGGCTGGCTTTTGCGCCAGTCAAGAAAACCCGAACCGATTTTATCGTCGAAAAGGCGACGGAGCTGGGTGTTGAAAAATTACTTCCGGTGTTTACTAAATTCACGGCGACAACGCGGGTCAATGTTGAGCGGATGGGGGCAATCGCCATTGAGGCGGCGGAGCAGTGCCAGCGCCTGAGTGTTCCTGAAATCGCCCAACCCTGTACCCTGGAAGAGCTGATAGCAGATTGGCCCGGTACCCGTAAGTTGTTTGTCGCCGATGAAAAAGGCGGCGGGGTGATGCTAGCTCAGGCCCTGTCCAATGATATCGAAGTATCCGAGCACGGATTTCTGGTTGGCCCGGAAGGCGGTTTCAGTGATGATGAGTTGACCTTTGTGAAGGCGCAGGGTTTTTGCCGACCCATCGACCTGGGGCCGCGCATTCTGCGCGCCGAAACGGCGGCGGTTGCGTGTTTAAGTGTATGGAATGCGTTGACGGGGCGCTGAAACAGGTTATCTCAGGACCAATCAGATAAATTTAGGGACGAGGACCGGATTATGGCCGATACAGGTGGGGCTCAAACTGAGCCCGTTTTGGACAGGCGTGCACTGATCGAATATATGGAAGCCGGGTGCAAACCCAAATCCAGCTGGCGCATCGGTACGGAACATGAAAAATTTCCCTATCACCTGGACGACCTGAGCCCGCTCACCTATGACGAGGAAAATGGCATTCGCCGCGTCCTTGAGGAGCTTCAGCGGTTTGGCTGGCAGCCGATCTTTGAAGGCGAGAACCTGATCGCACTTAGCAAGGAAGGCGGCGGCACGATCTCGCTTGAACCGGCGGGGCAGCTTGAACTTTCCGGCGATGCCGTCGAAACCATTCACCAGACCTGTGGTGAAGTGACCTCACATTTGCAGCAGGTCAAGGCCATAGCGTCGGAACTGGGGATCGGTTTTCTAGGTCTCGGGTATCGACCCATGGTGATGGCGGAAGAGGTCCCCTGGATGCCTAAGGGCCGCTACAAGATCATGCGCGAATACATGCCGAAAGTCGGTAACCTTGGCCTCGATATGATGAAGTCAACCTGTACGGTTCAGGTTAATCTGGATTTTGATTCAGAGGCAACCATGGTCAAGATGTTCAGGGTCTCCCTGGCTCTGCAACCGATCGCCACGGCGCTGTGGGCCAATTCCCCGTTCCGCCACGGCGAACCGTCCGGTTTCCTGTCTTATCGCTCTCATATATGGACGGATACGGACCCGGACCGCTGCGGCACTCTACCGTTCGTTTTCGAAGACGGTTTCGGATTTGAGCGCTATGTCGATTATATCCTCGATGTGCCAATGTATTTTGTTTATCGCGACGGCAAGTACCTGGATGCTGCCGGACAATCATTTCGTGATTTTATGGATGGCAAATTACCGGCTCTGCCCGGAGAATACCCAAAACTGTCCGATTATGTTGACCATCTCAGCGTCGCCTTTCCCGAGGTGCGTTTGAAGCAGTTTCTTGAAATGCGCGGCGCCGACGGCGGTCCGTGGGCGAGGCTTTGCGCCCTTCCTGCATTCTGGGTCGGGTTGCTTTACGATGACCAGTCTCTTGATGCCGCCTATGACATGATCAAGGACTGGACCCAGGAAGAACATGATTACCTTCGGGCAGAAGTACCGCGGACGGCCTTAAAGACGACGTTCCGCAACAATACGGTGTGTGATATCGCCAAAGATGTGCTCGATATCGCGCACAGTGGCCTGCACGCCCGCCATCGACTGGATAGCGTTGGTCTGGATGAAGCGCATTTTCTCAAGCCCCTGTTCCAGATCGCCGAATCCGGCATGACGCCTGCGGAAGAGCTGCTCTGCGCCTATGATCGGCGTTGGCACAAGTCGGTCGACCCGGTGTTTACCGAGTATGCTTATTAGGGGAGTTTTGTAACACTCATTAACATCATGAGTCGACGCAAAGCTTGTTGTTTTCACGGAATACCTCTAGATTTTTCTCGCGATTACAGGTTGTGAAAACATCCCCTGTAGATTGCGATCCCAGATCGCTCCAAGAGGTTCTTTCGTGGATCAAAACGATAGATTTGAACAGCGCTCAGTTGTCGGCAGGTTGACGCAGGAAAATTTCCGCCTGAAGGTCCTGAATGATTTTGCGGTCAAGCTGATCGGCCTGTCGACAGAACAGGAACTTGCCGGGTACGCTGCCCGTGAGGTGGTTGGAAAACTGGGATTCGTTGACTGCGTAATTTATTTTCTTGATCGCGAAAAAGGCGTCCTTTTTCAAGCTGCCGCCATCGGCAATAAAAATCCTCATGGCGATGAGATCATGAACCCGCTGGAGATCCCGGTTGGCGAGGGGATTACAGGGACTGTCGCCCAGTCGCGAAAACCGCTACTCGTCAATGATCTTGGCCTCGACGAACGTTATATTTTTGATATTGAAAAAGCCGGTTCTGAAATCTGTGCGCCCATCATGTTTGGCGGGACCGTTCAGGGTGTTATTGATAGCGAACACCCGAACCCCGGGCATTTTGGTGACACGGATCTTGCCGTGCTTGAGGCGGTTTCCGCGCTGATGGGGGCCAGGCTCCAATCCATTTCCAAGGCCCGGGATCTGGAGGAGAGTGAGCAGCGATTTCGTAACTTTTTCAAATTGCCCCTGATCGGTGCGGCGATTTATCGGGTCGATGACAAAAGCTGGATTTCAGCCAATACGGCCTTTTGTCAGATGATGGGATACAGCCGTGAAGAGCTCAGTCCGTTGACTTGGGTTGACCTGACCCACCCTGACGATGTGGATGAAAATTTACAACTGTTTCAGCGCGCTGTTTCTGGAGACGGTGACGGGGCTTATTCCATGAAAAAGCGGTTTATCCGCAAGGATGGAGAAGTCATTCTCACGGAAATCCATGCTCAATGTATCCGCGATCAACATGACAGACCCGACTACAATGTCCTCTCCGTTCGAAAGTTCGACGAACACAAGACAGTCGGGGAAGACTTCAGAGAGTCCAAGCGCCGGGTGAGAGCAGACTAAGCCGCTGTTCCACCGACAGTGATACTGTCGATCAGCAGCGTCGGCTGACCTACGCCAACGGGAACGCCCTGCCCGTCTTTGCCACAGGTGCCAATCCCCGGGTCCAGCGTCAGGTCATTACCGACTCTGGAAACCTTGGTCAGAACATCCGGGCCGTTACCAATCAGGGTGGCCCCTTTCAGGGAGGCGCCGATCTTGCCGTTTTCGATTGCGTAAGCTTCGGTGCAGGAAAAGACAAATTTTCCTGAGGTAATATCCACCTGTCCCCCGCCAAAATTGACCGCGTATACGCCATTTTTTACCGAGTTCAAAATCTCTTCCGGTTCCGTGTCTCCGTTCAACATATAGGTGTTGGTCATTCTAGGAATGGGCGCGTGAGCATAACTTTGCCTGCGCCCGTTTCCGGTTGGTTTCATGCCCATCAGGCGTGCATTCATCCGGTCCTGCATATATCCCGTGAGTATACCGTTCTCAATTAACGTTGTGTTTTCTGTCGGGGAGCCTTCGTCGTCAATACTGATTGATCCGCGACGGTCGTTAATCACTCCGTCATCGACAATCGTTATGCCCGGTGACGCGACCTGCTTTCCCATCAGCTCGGAAAACGCTGATGTTCCCTTGCGGTTAAAGTCACCTTCCAGACCGTGACCGATCGCTTCGTGCAGCAAAATACCGGGCCACCCGGGGCCGAGAATGACCGGAACTTCACCTGCCGGTGCGGGCACGGACTCCAGATTGACCAGCGCTTGACGCAAGGCCTCGTCAATGGCGGCCTTCCAGACATCGGGTTCGACATGGGGACCATAGGCCGTCCTTCCGCCAATCCCGTGGCTGCCGGTTTCCATGCGTCCGTCTTTTTCCACAATTACAGAAACACCCAGGCGGACCAGTGGACGCACGTCGCCCATGCGCTCACCGTCGCTGCGAATAATCTGAACAGCCTGCCATTCTCCGGAAATTGATGCGGAAACCTGCTTTACCAGAGGGTCCCTGGACCGTGCATAGGCGTCCATCTCACCCAGGAGTTTGACTTTGGCCTCGAAGCTCATACTGGCGAGGGGATTGTCGTCAGAATACAGAGAATGGTTGGTATCGGAAGGTCCCGCCGCCATGATGCCGCCGCGTCCTCGGCTGACGGTTTTTACGGTGTCCGCGGCGCGGCGGACCGCGTCTTCGGTAAGTTCCGAGGCATGAGAATAGCCTGTCGCTTCCCCCGAGATGGCGCGCAATCCAAAACCCTGCGCTGTATCGAACGCCGCGCTTTTGATTTTTCCGTCATCAAACACCACACTTTCCGACTGACGATATTCGAGAAATAGCTCTCCGTCGTCCGAACCCGCCAGTGCGTCATCGACGATGCTTTCCAGCCGGACTCGGTCCAGACCTGTTCGGGAGAAAAATAGCTCATCGGTCTTGCCGAGGTCGGTCATGTCGAAAATCTCTCTTTATTCATAAAAAGTTTGTTGCAGATATCTAAGCCAGCGTTACGCTTGTCTCTATATAAGCCCTAATGTCGGGAAGTGCGACCATGAATGGCCTAAATGAATACCCTCTTCGGCGGGAAATTGCGGATGAGCTGCATGCCCGGCCCTATGCTCATATGCGCTCACCTGTTCGGATAACGCATTTGGTTTGTCTGGCAAGCGAACGATCAGAGTTGAAACCAGAACGTAATGTCGCGTCGCTTTGTGAGCGCTTCAACACGGCAGGGCCAACCGTCGGGGCGGCTCATTTCATTGTTGATTTTGGGTCATTTCGCCTGAAATGGGAACGCCATACGGAGTTTGAATCCTACACTTTTATTCAGCAGGCACCCGTTGATCACCTGTTTGATGGCTCCGTCATTGATTTAATTCCAACCGACTGGGTTGCTGCATTACCGGATAAAACACTGGTTGCGGCGAATGTTGATGTTGAAGACTTAGATAAACCCGAACGCACGATCGGTGAAATCGCCGAGATTTTTGAAGGAAATACGGTGACGGGCAGTCTGGTGCTGGGTGGAAAGGCCCGGTTCTGGACAGACCATAAAATCCATGACAATGGCTTTCGAAGAATCCTGATCCGTAATGACGGCCTGGATCAGCGGGGCCTGGGCCGTTTGGTTCATCGCCTGCTGGAAATAGAGACCTATCGAATGCTGGCGATGCTGGCGTTTCCATTGGCGAAGCAGGCCATTCCCCAGTTGGCGATGGCGGAACAAAAGCTGAGCGGTATTGTCGCCCGGTTGCCGTTATTAAACGATATTGACGACGAGCGTGAATCCCTGGAACAGTTGATGGCCTTGGCTGCCGAAGCCGAAAGTATTTCCGCCAATACGGCTTATCGGTTCAGCGCTGCCTGCGCCTATAACAGTCTGGTCGAGCAACGTGTCCGTGAATTGCGTGAAGAGCGGCTGGAGCGCATTGAGTTGTCCGGAAACTTTCTGTACCGGCGTCTGGCTCCGGCGATGAGCACCTGTGAAAATATGGCCAGACGCCAGGAAACGCTGGCTGCCCGTATCGCCAGGGCCAGTAATCTTTTGCGCACGCGTGTTGACGTTGCCCGAGAAGAGCAGAACCGCGAACTCCTGATGTCCATGGATAGGCGCGCGCAACTTCAACTCCGCCTTCAGGAAACCGTGGAGGGGCTGTCTGTTGTCGCTATCAGCTATTATCTTCTGGGCCTGATCTCGTATCTGGTCAAGGGAGCGAAGGGGATGGGATTTCATCTCGATGTCGATATTGTCGTCAGCTTTGCATTTCCCGTTGTTATTGGTGGCGTTTGGTTTGGCGTGCGCCGCATTCGACGCGCCATTAGCGCCCGAGAAGAGTGATAAAAGCTGATGTTCCGGAAAAGCATATTGACCTGACCGGGAAAGGTCCTATTGTTGCCATCAACGTGGTGATTTGGCCGACCGGCTTGCGGCCACGTAAAAAAAATCGCTAAAAGGTCGGAGCCGTAAGCGCCCTGACCCACTAGGTTGGGGTTTTTTATTGGCTCGGGCCTCGCAAATTGGAGGAACCCATGCGAGATAAACTTGAAGCATCTTCATCCTGGCGTCCGGCAACCCAGTTGATTCGCGGTGGAACACAACGCTCATCCTTTGACGAAACCAGCGAAGGACTGTACCTGACGTCCGGTTACGTCTACGCCTCTGCCGAAGAAGCGGAAATGACGTTTAAGGGCGAAAAAGACCGTCATATCTATTCGCGCTACTCCAACCCGAGCGTGAAGATGTTCGAAGACCGTCTGGCTTTGCTGGAAGGGGCGGATATCTGTTTCGCCACCGCCAGCGGTATGTCCGCGATGTTTGCGGCTTTGGCGTCGCAGCTCGAGGTCGGTGACCGGGTGGTTGCGTCGCGGGCGCTGTTTGGTTCCTGCCTCTACATCATCGCCAATCAATTGCCCAAATTCGGCATTGAAACCGAACTTGTCGATGGTACTGACCTTGATCAATGGCAACGCGCTCTATCGAGGCCGGCGAAATGCGTGTTTATGGAAACCCCGTCCAACCCAACCCTTGAGGTGATCGATCTTCCTGCCGTTGCCGATCTCGCTCATAAAGCCGGCGCGCGGGTTGTGGTCGACAATGTGTTTGCCACACCTATCTTGCAGAAACCTCTGCAACTGGGTGCAGATATCGTCATGTATTCAACGACCAAACATATTGATGGACAGGGCCGAACGCTCGGGGGTGCAATTTTGACAAATGACCGAACGTTCTTCGACGAGCAACTGGAACCTTTCGTCCGTCATACAGGTCCGGCGATGAGTGCCTTTAATGCCTGGGTTTTGCTTAAAGGGCTGGAAACGCTCGATCTTCGTGTCTCCCGCCACTGCCAGAATGCACTAAGGGTCGCGTCGTTCCTTGAGGGGCACGGGGCCGTCGCCAAGGTGTTATACCCAGGTTTGGCAAGTCATCCGCAGCATGATCTGGCGAAGGTCCAGATGTCTTCGGGCGGGACGATGGTTTCTGTGGAAATCGGTGGCGGAAAAAATGCGGCGTTTCGCTTTCTCAACGCCCTCAATCTGATCGATATTTCCAACAATCTGGGCGACGCAAAAAGCCTGACCACGCACCCCGCGACAACCACCCACCAGCGCCTTAGCGATGAAGACAAGGCGCTTCTTGGGATTTCACCTGGACTGGTTCGCCTGTCGGTTGGTCTTGAGGATGTAGAGGACCTGATCGAGGACCTGGGACAGGCTCTTGAGGCGTCAAGAGCCTGAACGTTAACCTTGCGTCCAGGGCAGGCCGCGAACTTTCCAGCCATTCACGGTGCCGCGGTGTTTGGCGTCGTCTTTGTCGCCTTCAAATCCTTCACTAACGTTGTAACAGCGGGTGTAGCCGCGTGCCGTTATGGCATGGGCGGCGGACCGCGAACGCACGCCAGATCGACAAAGGAACAACAATGGGCGATCACGGGAAATCCCAAGTGCTTCAACATCTGTTTCGAAGTTGGGGTTGATGTCCATGGCGGGAAATATCTTCCAGCAGATCAGCCGAAGCTCCTTGCCCGCTGCACTTAGGTCGGGTTGGCCAACGTAGGAAAATTCGGCGCTGGTACGCACGTCAATCATCTCGGCGCCCGGGTCGTTGCACAACAATTCCCAGCTTTCTTCGGGAGATAGATTTCCAGCATATATCAAATCGTTCATGTTTTCCGTCATCCATCAAGAGCGCTTAACATTTCTTTGACCGTCACAAATTTTTTACGCGGCGCCGGGCCCTGGGCGTTTTCCAACTCCAGCGCCTCCAGCTTTTGCCAGTCAGCGAAAGACACCCATCGCACGCCGCGTTCCTTCAGCAGCTTTTCCAGGCCGGACTGTCCTGCCTTTTCACCGCCGCTATTTTGGAAGTCATCATGGATGAACCCGGCAACAATTTCACCGTCCGGGCGGTTTGATGAAATGACGCCGGATGGTCCGCGCTTGATCCAGCCAACTGCATAGAGGCCCTCGCTGACTCGGCCTTCCGTATTTGGGATAATACCCCGGGCCTTGTCATAGGGCGCGCCATTGATCGGGTCGGATCGATAGCCGATTGCGGCGACGACAAGCCCGCATTTTATATCAAAGATTTCACCCGTACCTTGGGCCTGTCCATCGACGACGCGCGTTCTTTCCAGGCGCAGCCCTTCTACTCGTTCGCCCCCCAAAATTTCGACCGGCGAGGCGAAAAATTCGAAATGCATGCGTTTGGGTTTTTCGTTACCGGTAAACTTTGAATATTCCCGAAACGATTGCAGGTTTCGGGCCCTTAGGCGCTGTTCGCGTGATCCCAGTTCTTCCGATGCTGTGTCTACATCGTCGGGGAGCTGTGCGGCCTTGACCATGGGGATGGTATATCTGAGGTTCCTGATTTCACGCAGTTCCACATTTGTGAACTTTGCGTCGGCCGGACCGCGCCGACCACACATATAAACATCCGTGATCGGGGAGGCTGATATTCGGGTAGCGACGTGGTCAGGTACGTCGGATTTCGCCAAACCTTCCGGTGAACGTACCAATACGCGGGCCACATCTATGGCGACGTTACCATTGCCGATGACCACAGCGGCATCGATATTCAGGTCTGGGTCAAGTTCACGAAAATCGGGGTGCCCATTGTACCAGCCGACAAATGCCGCCGAACCGAAGACGCCATATTTGTCTGACCCCGGCAGCGTCAGTTTTTTGTCATTTGGCGCCCCGACGGCGAGAACAACCGCATCATAGATGTTCGTCAGTTCATCCAGGCTGATGTCACGGTTAAGTTCGACGTTGCCATAAAAATTGACATGATCCGTCAACGCCGTGCGTTCGTACTTCTTGGCGATTTTCTTTGTTGTCTGGTGGTCGGGGGCAACACCGCCCCGGATTAGCCCGTATGGCGATGGCAGGCGTTCAATAAAATTGATTTCACATTCCGGACATTTCCGCATCAGTGCATCTGCGGTGTAAAATCCGGCCGGGCCAGAGCCGACAATTGCGATGGAGAGCGGCATTCGATTTATCGTTTCGCACTTTCGTTGCCTGTCCCGCCAAATTACTCCACGGTCCAGGTATGACCACGCCGGAGAAGCGCGTTTATATCCCCATGTCCGTCTGATTGTACGGATTCTGCCAAGCCTGCCAACCCTTGTTCGTAACTTGGTGCCGGACTGCAGTAGAGGATGCCCGTCGCCACCGGTAAGCCGACCTCATCCATCTGGGCCAGCAGCGTCGCCAGATTGCGGTTGGTCTCGTCATGCACGTGCACGTCATCAAGCCCATACCCGTCTTCACCGATGGTAATGACCTCAAAATTCAAGGAATCACGGTTCAGCCTAAGCCCTTTGTTATTGTCGGTGCCAAAAAGCAGGGGAGCGCCGTGCTCGACAAAAATCTGACGATCAGCGGCGACCGGTTTGGCCGTAAATTCATCAAATACACCATCGTTGTAGACGATGCAGTTCTGGAAAATTTCGACGAATGACGTGCCTTTGTGGGCATGTGCACGCTGAAACAGACCGGGCAACAGTTTCTGTTGGCTGTCGATGCCGCGGGCCACAAATCGTGCACCGGCGCCAAGTGCAAACTGGGTCGCCGAGAGCGGACGTTCAATGGACCCGCGTGGTGTTGAGGGCGAACGTGTGCCCGCCCGGGACGTCGGCGAATACTGGCCTTTGGTCAGCCCATAGATTTCGTTGTTGAATAGCAGGAACTGAAGATCAACGTTGCGCCGTAGCAGATGCAAAAGATGATTGCCGCCTATCGACAGGGCATCGCCATCGCCAGAAACCACCCAGACATCCAGATCGGGATTGGCCAGTTTGACCCCGGTCGAAAACGTCGGGGCTCGACCGTGTATGGTGTGGAAGCCATAGGTTGCCATGTAATAGGGAAAGCGCGCCGCACATCCGATACCGGAAATAAAGACAGTGTTTTCTGGTGTCGCCTCAATATCGGCCAGGGTTTTCTGAACCGCCTTCAGGATCGCGTAGTCGCCGCATCCAGGACACCAGCGCACTTCCTGATCCGAGGCAAAGTCCTTGGCGGTCAGTTTGGCGGGGGAGGCGATATCGTTCATTTGCAGGCCTCCAGTTGCGCCTTGATGGCGTCTTCCAGCTCGTGGATTTTGAAGGGTTGACCAGAAACCTTGTTCAGGCCCTTGGCGTCGATCAGGTATTCGCTTCGCAACAGGGTGCGTAATTGTCCTGTATTCATTTCTGGTATCAGAATATTTTTGAAACCGGATAGCAGGTCCCCCAAATTTCGCGGCAATGGCCAGATATGGCGGAGATGAATGTGACTGACCTCTATGCCCTCGGCCTGAAGGTTGGATACGGCGCGGCTGATGGGACCGTAGGTCGAACCCCAGCCGACGACCGCCAGTATGCCGTTGTCAGCACCGAATTCAATGGCCTGTTCGGCGATGTCGTTGGCGATGCCCAGGATTTTGGCTGTTCTCGTATCTGTCATTTTCTGGTGATTATCCGGGTCATAGGAAATATGACCCGAATCGTAATGTTTCTCGATGCCGCCGATGCGGTGTTCCAGGCCAGGTGTTCCCGGAATGGCCCAGTCCCTTGCCAGGGTCTTTTCATCGCGGATAAAGGGATGGAAACCTTCCGGGTCTGTACGGAAAGTGACCGGGAATGGCGCGATCTGGTCCACATCCGGAATTTTCCAGGGTTCCGCAGCATTGCCGATATAACCATCTGATAATAAAATCACAGGCGTCATATACTTGGTCGCAATGCGAACGGATTCGATGGCGGCATCAAAACAGTCGGCTGGTGAACGCGCCGCCATCACCACCAGCGGTGCATCACCATTGCGCCCGAATACGGACTGATACAGGTCGGACTGTTCGGTTTTGGTCGGCAGGCCGGTTGACGGACCGGCGCGCTGGGTGTTGACGATGACCAACGGTAGCTCAGTGCTGATGGCAAGGCCGATAGCCTCTCCCTTAAGCGCCACACCCGGCCCGGAACTTGATGTCACCCCCAGAGCACCAGCATAAGACGCCCCGATTGCCGCACAGGCAGCGGCGATTTCATCTTCCGCCTGAAATGTCACGACATTGTGTTCGGCCATATTGGAAAGGGTGTGCAGGATGGGTGAGGCCGGGGTAATGGGGTATGAGCAAAAAACCATCTTCAGGTCAGCCAGTTTGGCCCCCGCCGCCAGCCCCCATGACAGGGCTTCTCCGCCGGTTACGGTCCGGTACAGGCCGGGCTCGATACCATCGGCGTCATGGATGACGTAACCCTGAAAGCCGTCAATGGTTTCAGATGTTTCGCCCAGGGCATGCCCGGCATTCAGGGCGGCGATATTGGCATTGGCGATATCGGAACGTTTGGCAAATTTGGCATGAAGCCAGTCGACCGTGGTCTGGCGTTTATGCCCGAACATCCAGAAAATGTACCCGAGGGTCCAGAAATTTTTACAGCGCAACGCCTCTTTTTTGGTTAACCCGAGTTCGGCCACCGCATCCATTGTGAGTTGGGAGATGTCGAGCTTGATCACCCGATACCGGCCGAGGAATGTACTTTCCAGCGGATCGGTTTCAAACCCGGCCTTGCGCAGGTTGCGATCTGTGAAGGCGCCCGTGTCGACAATCACAATGCCGCCGATCTTCAGGTCCTTGATTTCGACACGCAGGGCCGCCGGGTTCATGGCGATCAGAACATCAAACTCGTCACCGGAAGTCTTGATGACACGTGACCCGAAATTAATCTGGAACGAAGATACGCCAAATGTCGTACCGGTCGGCGCTCGAATTTCTGCCGGAAAATCAGGGAACGTCACCAAATTCTTGCCGGACAGAGCGGTTGCCAGGGTAAATTGCCCCCCGGTAATCTGCATGCCGTCGCCGGAATCTCCGGCGAACCTGACGACGGCGGAGTCGAGATGCTTGCGCCTCGTGTTGTCGGCAATGTCTTTCTGAAATGCTGTGCTGGTTGCCATTGTAATTCAGTCAAAATACTAGAAAATAGCCAAATAAAATTCTGGGGACTCCAGAGCTCGTTTGAAATATAAAGTCTTTTTTCCGTATTGAAACCACGTCTCAACTTAATTTGATAATTAACCTTGAATAACGACTGGGAAACTTCTGCATATGTCTCGATCAACTCACACGAAGATATGGACCATACCGGGGAATAACCTACGTGTGAGGCGCGTCGTATGAGTGTGGAAACGGAGAGTCTCGATCGGGTAAATGGGCTTGTCGAAAAAGCCATTGCCTCCGGAGCCGACGCCGCGGACGCCATATATGTGGAAGGAACCTCGCTGTCCACGGCGTGTCGCAAGGGCCAGCCGGAAATGCTGTCGCGTTCGGAAGGTAGCGATCTGGGGCTCAGGGTGTTTGTTGGTCGCCGTCAGGCGATGGTTTCATCCAGTGATTTTTCCGACGCCGCCCTGAACGACCTTGTCGAGCGCGCCATCGCCATGGCGCGGGTTGTGCCGGAAGACCCGTTTTGCGGACTGGCGCCGGAAGAGTTGCTGGCTGTCGATATCCCCGACCTGGACGGATGTGACCCCGTCGAACCCTCTGGAAACGAATTGGAACAGCGCGCTGGCGAAGCTGAAGATGCAGCCCGAAGTATCGACGGTGTGACAAATTCCGAAGGTGCCGAAGCCGGGTGGGGCCGCAGCTCCGTCACCCTTGCGGGCAGCAACGGTTTTTCAGCGACCCGAACAGGGTCCAGCCATTCGCTCAGCGTTTCCGTCCTCGCCGGTACGGGCACGGATATGGAACGTGATTATGAATATGCTGTTTGCGTTCATGGTGAAGACCTGCCCGATGCGGCTGAACTGGGTTGTTCGGCGGGAGAAAAAACCGTTCGTCGGTTGAGTCCCAGAAAGATGGAAACCGCGCACGTCCCCGTGATTTTTGATCCCCGCGTGTCCAATTCCCTGATGCGCCATCTGGCCGGTGCTATCAATGGCGTGTCGGTGGCGCGTGGCACGACATTTCTGAAAGATCTGATGGGCGAGCGGATATTCAAGGAAGGTATCGTCGCCGTCGATGACCCGTTACGCCAGCGCGGCCTTAATTCCAAGGCGTTTGATGCCGAAGGCGTGGCGACGCAAAAACGAAACGTCGTTGAAGATGGAATACTGCAAAGTTGGATTCTTGATCTGCGATCCGCCAGGCAACTGGGGCTTGAGACCACCGGAAATGCATCACGTGGCACGTCATCCGCGGCGTCTCCGTCCGCGACAAACTTCTTTCTGGCGCCGGGTAAGGTTAGCCGCGAGCAATTAATTGCGGATGTCGACAACGGATTTTATGTGACCGAACTGATTGGCATGGGTGTTAACGGGGTAACGGGTGATTACAGTCGTGGCGCTACCGGGTTCTGGATTGAAAAAGGAGAGATCACCTTTGCTGTTAGCGAAATGACGATTGCCGGGAATCTCAAGGATATGTTCATGAACATGACACCTGCGGATGATCTGGAATTCAAATTTGGCGTTAATGCGCCGACGGTCAGAATCGACGGGTTGACCATTGCTGGAAAATCGTCTTGACCAGAGTGGGAAGTTGGCCGGGAAGCATTGGTAACGCGCCGTCTGCGTGTTAGGTTGTCCGCAGAAAACAACGGGTTTTAAGTCTTTGTCGCAATTACTGGAATCAACGGTCGGAGCGCCGCAATCGACCGCCCATTTGATGGGGCGTCTGTGGCGCGAGAATATACGCGGATATGTCGGCTGGATCGTTCTGGCTGTCATCTGCATGGTTGTCATGGCCGGCGCGAACGCGTTTTCGGCCTATATGATGCGCCCTATTGTTGATGAGGTCTTTGTCACCAAGGACGAAGCCATGCTCTGGCCTGTGGGGCTGCTCGTCATCGGGACGTTCTTGTGCAAGGGCATGGCTAATTACAGCCAGTCCATGCTGATGAACTTTGTCGGCCTCAAGATTATTGCCGATACGCAGAACAAGATGTTCACTCATTTGACCGCGATGGATATTTCTTTCTTCCATAACAATCCGACGGGAACACTGATTTCGCGATTCAGCAATGACGTTCACCAGATGAAGGTTGCCGTCTCCAACGGCCTGACCGGGATGGGGCGTGATCTGATGTCGCTGATCGGCTTGGTTGGGGTGATGTTCTATCAGGACTGGAAGTTGGCGGCTGTATCGTTTTTTATTTTTCCAATCGCGATTTTCCCAATCGTTCGAATCGGGCGGCGCATGCGCAAGGTTACGGCCAATACCCAGGAACAATTTGGATTGTTTATGACGGTGCTGAACCAAACCTTTCAGGGCATTCGGATCGTCAAGGCCTATGGTATGGAGGCTTATGAATCGGGCCGTGTTGCGGGAGCTGTCGACCGTATCCGCGAACTCAACATGAAAGCTGTTCGCACCACGGAGCTGTCCCGCCCCATTATGGAAACACTGGGCGGGGTCGCCATATTTGTTGTTATCATTTATGGCGGTGGCCGGGTGATCGATGGCGTGACCACCGCAGGCGCGTTCTTCTCATTTATCACGGCCCTGCTTATGGCTTATGAGCCCATGAAGCGTTTGGCCAATCTGAATTCCTCCATCCAGCAAGGCCTGGCGAGCGCACAGCGTGTTTTTGGAGTCCTCGACCGGGAGTCGGCGATCAAGGACAAGGACAACGCAAAACCCCTGACTGAAGTGACTGGAAATATCCGGATCAATGAGGTTGCGTTTTCCTACGCCGATAATGTTCGTGCTCTAGACCGGTTGTCCATTGAGGTGCCTGCGGGCAAAACCGTAGCTTTGGTTGGAGCGTCCGGGGGCGGAAAATCAACTATTCTAAATTTGATCCCGCGATTTTATGACGTGGATGAGGGGTCCGTTGAAATTGACGGTTGGGATGTGCGCGATGTGACGCTGGAATCGCTGTTTGGCAACGTTGCGCTGGTCAGCCAGGAAGTGACATTGTTTGATGATACGGTCCGCGCCAATATTGCCTACGGTCGCGGCGGCGCGAGCGAGAAGGAAATCGTTGATGCCGCCAGACATGCCGCCGCTCATGATTTTATTGTGGACCTGCCGGATGGCTACGACACGTTAGTCGGTGAGCAGGGCATCCGTTTGTCAGGAGGACAGCGCCAAAGGCTCGCCATCGCCAGGGCGATGCTGAAAAATGCGCCAATCCTATTGCTTGATGAAGCGACATCGGCGCTGGATACGGAATCTGAGCGTCATGTTCAGGCCGCCCTCGGTGAATTAATGAAGGGGCGGACGACACTCGTGATTGCACACCGCCTGTCGACGGTGGTTGATGCCGACAGCATCTACGTCATCGACAAAGGCAAGGTGATCGAGCACGGCACGCATGTTGAGCTTCTTGCCCATGGGGGAGCCTATAAGAATCTTTACGAACTTCAGTTTGTTAAAGACCCGGGCGCTCAGGTGGTCCCGACACAGCAAGCCGGATAAGGTGGCTGGCGTGAAACTTTCAAAACGCATCCTAAAATCGGACGGGTTTTGCGCCATCGCCTGCTGGTTGGCGGCCGGGCTGATTCGACTGGTCCACCTGACCAACCGCTGGCAGGTGATTGGCGGAGATATTCCACATGATTTCTGGGTGAACAAAAAGCCCTTTATCCTTTGTTTCTGGCACGGCCGGATCATGATGGCCCCTTATTGCTGGAACAGGGCTAGCCCGATCAACATGCTGATTTCCGATCATCAGGATGGTCGGTTGATTGCTCGCACAGTGTCTCATTTTGGGATCAAGACGGTTGTCGGATCAACCACAAAGGGGGGGGTCAGGGCAGTCCGCGAAATGGTTAAGTGGATAAAGGATGGTGAGTATGTGGGCATTACACCGGACGGCCCCCGTGGCCCCCGTATGCGCTCCAGCGAAGGGGCTGTTGTTGTCGCCCGTCTTTCCGGTGTCCCCCTGATCCCGGTCAGCTTCTCGACCAGCCGGGGTAAAAATCTGCGAAGTTGGGATCACTTTCTTGTTGCCAAGCCGTTTGGGCGCGGCGTCTTTATTTGGGGCGAGCCGATTTACGTTGGGCGCGACAATGTCGAACAGGCCCGAAAAGCCCTGGAAGACAGCCTCAATCGACTGACCAGGAATGCGGATCAACTTTTGGGTCGAAACCCTGTGGAACCGGCATCTCCAGAGGAATCAAGCGGATGACCGCAGCATGATTCTAGCTATATATCGAGCTGTCGGGACGATGGGTGGACCAGTAATCAGGGCCTTTTTGAAAGCGCGTTTGAAGCGGGGGAAAGAGCATCCTGGGCGGTTTGGTGAACGACTGGGGCAAATCGTTCATCCCCGTCCGGTCGGGGCGCTGATCTGGTTTCACGGCGCGAGCGTTGGTGAATCCCTTTCGCTGCTGCCTTTGATTGGGCGCATCAGGGAAGACCGTCCCGATCTCAGCATTCTGATCACGACTGGCACGGTCACGTCGGCCAAATTGATGGCCGAACGACTGCCCGAAGACGTGATCCATCAGTTTGTCCCGGTTGATCAACCTTCCTGTGTGCAGCGGTTTTATGATCACTGGAAACCTGACTTGGTGTTGTGGGCGGAATCGGAATTTTGGCCCAATCTGGTCCTCGAACCGGCCCGTCGGAATATTCCGCTTGTCCTGGTCAATGGCCGGGTGTCGCCGAAAGCGTTTCGCAGCTGGCGGCGCTTCCCTTGGGTGATCAGGCGGCTGCTGTCCGGGTTTACGTTGTGCCTGGGGCAAACGGATACCGATGTGGACAGGCTGCGGGTCATGGGGGCCCGGCATGTGCATACGGTCGGGAATCTGAAATTCGCGGTACCTCCCCTGCCGGTGGACGAGGCGGAATTTGCGGGACTCCAGGCTGTAACCAAACATCGCGTTATCCTGCTGGCCGCCAGCACTCATCCCGGAGAAGAGGAGGTGCTGTGGCAGGTTCACCGGAAGCTCACGGTTGAAATTCCCAATCTTCTTACGATTATCGTCCCCCGTCACCCGGAACGCGGTAACAATATCCAACGCACCCTGACCTCGCTTGGGGCCATTACCGCGCTGCGCTCAAAGGCGGAAGGTGTTGGCGACGAAACTGCTCTCTACATCGCGGATACCATGGGTGAATTGGGGCTGTTCTATCGACTGAGCCAACTCGTGTTTATGGGCAAATCCTTCGTCAATATGGGCGGGCAGAACCTGCTGGAAGCGGCCCGCCTTGACTGCGCAATTTTTCATGGTCCCCATATGTGGAATTTTGCCGAAATCGTTGAGCGCATGACGGTTGAAAACGCAATAGTTTCGGTCGCCGATGGAGATGAATTGGTTAGCGCCGTAAAGCGGGTTCAGTCCGATCTGGACGAACGAACCCGACTGGCGGCGGCGGCGAAAGCCTATGCCGATAATGAAGCTGGTGTGCTTGAGGCGGTTTTGAGAGAACTCGCTCCCTATCTCGACAAGGTGGAGGCCAGCCATGAGAGCCCCTGAGTTCTGGCAAGCGGAACAAGGTGGCTTTTCAGCAGTAGCACTGTCGCCATTAAGCTGGGCCTATGGGTTCGCTGCAACGCTTCGCCGGTCTTGGGTCCGGTCCTGGTGCCCTCCGGTTCCGGTGATTTGTGTCGGCAATGTTGTCGTTGGCGGCGCGGGCAAGACCCCGGTTGTTCTGGATATCGCGCGTCGGCTGCAAACCAGGGGAAGATCGGTTTCCTTCCTCAGTCGGGGATATGGCGGTTCGGAACCTGGCCCTTACCGAGTTGACGGTGACGTTGACCGGGTCAGCCGGGTCGGGGACGAGCCGTTGCTGCTAAGCAGGAGGGCTCCCACCTGGGTGTCACGGGACCGGGTTAATGGCGCCAGAGCGGCCAGCGAAAGTGCCGACGTCATTATCATGGATGACGGTTTTCAGAACCCGTCATTGATCAAGGCCTGCTCGTTGCTGGTGATCGACGGTCATTACGGGTTTGGTAATGGCCGACTGATTCCCGCGGGACCATTGCGCGAATCGCCGCGTCGGGCATTGAAGCGGGCCGATGGGGTGGTCATCATGGGAAACGATGAAGCCGGTTTGTCCGCAACCATCTCTCGGACTGCTCCTGACTTACCCCAGTTTCGCGCCAAGGTGATCCCCGGGCCGGAAATCAAAAACCTGACGGACAAACCAGTCACCGCCTTTGCCGGAATTGGTCACCCAGACAAATTTTTCCGTACCCTCGCTGAGGCCGGATGCAACGTCGTCTCGAACCGCGCCTTTCCGGATCATCACCCTTATTCTTTGAGCGATTTGGAACGCCTGAGGTCGTTGGCATCGGGACACGAAAGCCAGTTGGTGACGACGGAAAAAGATCTGGTTCGAATCCCAAATGATCAACGCCAGGGTATCGAAGTCTTGACAATTACCCTGCAATGGGAGGACGAAGCAGCCTTGGACTCCCTTTTAAACCGTTTGCATTAGGCTGTTTTGCATGGCGTTTACGACCCGTTACATCAAGCACTCGATGCAGGCTCTTGGCGCTCTCGTTTTTTACTGGGGTTTTCGCTTGCTGCCTTTCAGCGCGGCGTCGGCGATTGGTGGATGGGTCGGGCGATCCATCGGCCCCAGATTATCAGTAACGAAACGGGCCTATCGCAATATTACGCGCGCCTTTCCGGAAAAAGAGGAACCTGAAGTTCAGGAAATTATCTCTGGGATGTGGGATAATCTGGGGCGTCTGGCCGGAGAATATCCGCACCTCGGACAAATAGATGTATATGACCCAACAGGTCCGGTCGAAGTCGTCGGCAAGGAATATGCGGAGCTGCTTCGTGATGACGGCAAGCCGGGCATCTTTTTTTCAGCCCACATGGGCAACTGGGAACTTGCCCCTCTTAGCGGTTCTCAATTGGGCCTGCCCGTAGACCGGGTTTATCGCGCCGCCAACAATCGGCTGGTCGAGTGGTTGTACCGTCAGGGCCGGGCGGCAGCCAAAGGATCGCTGATCCCGAAAGGACCGTCAGGGGCACGTATGCTGTTGAAATCTCTTAAGGGAGGGCAACATTTAGGTATGCTGGTGGACCAAAAAATGAACGATGGAATCCCCGTCCCCTTTTTCGGGCGCATCGCCATGACAGCACCCGCCATCGCGGAATTGGCATTGCGCTTCGATTGTCCGGTGGTGCCCATACATACGGAACGTATGGATGGTGCGAATTTCCGAATAGTTCTGGAAGAACCCCTTAAGATCGAAGTTTGTGGGGACCGCCAGAAAGATGTGGCGGCCTTGATGGTGCAAATCAATTCAAAGATAGAGGGCTGGGTCCGCACACACCCGGAACAATGGTTGTGGCTGCATAACCGCTGGTCCGATTAGTCATCTGAGCGACCCATCTTTAAATTACGTTTGTTTGGTCAAGTGCTCACGCAGAAAATCGATTGCAACCCGTACTTTGTTGGGAAGAAACCGACGGTTGGATATATAATCCAAGCCCCAGTTTCAAATGATGTAGCTCTTACCATCCCTCAGTTTTTTGAAAATTGAGGGGTGGTGAGAGCGAATTACCTATCGAGCATATTCCGCCCATACCTTCAGGAGATGGATTTTGGATATACAAAATAAGGTGGCCCTTGTGACCGGGGCAAGCCGGGGGAGTTAACAAGTCGTGCCGCGCCCTAATCGGTGCGGGAAATTTGCTTTTCACCAGCGACGATCAGTTTTGGGTCAAGCGGCATTTTGAACAGGTTAATGCCCCAATGCAGGTGCGGGCCGGTGGCGCGTCCGGTCATGCCGACGGTGCCGATCTGATCGCCCTGACGCACGCGGCTACCCTGTTTTACGGAGATATTGTTCATGTGGATATAGACCGATGAGAGGCCTTGGCCATGATCAATCATCACGGTCTTGCCGGAAAGGAACATATCTTCATGAACCAGCCTGACGATACCATCAGCTGTCGCTAAAACTGGGGTCCCCTGAGGGGCCGCGATGTCCATGCCATTGTGAGGGCGGCGCGGTTTGCCATTGAGGATACGTTGCGAGCCAAAGACCCCGGAGACGCGGCCTTTGACCGGCCAGATAAAGCCAGAAAGAAAATCCGTCGATGCTGAGTCAAGACGACGAACCTTGCCGATTTTGGCATTGTCGCTGCGGATACGTTTCAGGTCTTCTTCCTTGGGCGTAACCTTGCGTTCAGGTAATCCGTCAATGCGGGTTGTCTTGTAGGTCTGCGGACGGATAATTAGCGGACGTGTAACCTTCTGGCCATCTGGATATTGAATGCTCAGGGCATCTTTTGCCGGGGCATCCCGGTCAAAACCCAGAACGAAAACACCAGTGTCAGAGACCCGAACATGGCGTTGACCGTGCGTAATACGTGATCCCGGCTCGGTTTGCCCGATCACCAGCCCTCCTTGAATAAAATGACCTTCAAAATTCAGATGACTTTGCGCCGCTACCGCAAAAGACTGCAAACAGATGAGCCCTGCCAGCAGTCCGCCCCTCAATCGCCAGCTCATATCAGTGTCCCCTGGTCATCATCGGTTTTTCTTGTCCCTGCCCGGCTTGGCGGAGGTTTCATCTTTCCACTTTCGCCGTCGGCTACCAGCATATGCCGTGCACCATCATGAAAGGTCACCTTCACGTGGTCACCCGCCGAAATCTGAGTGGCAGACATGACCGGGTTGTCGCCGACATCGCGGACCAAAGCAAAACCACGGTCCAGTACGCGCGTGTATGAATAACTTTCCAGCAGTCCCGACAGGCGGGAAAATTCCGAAATCCTCTCTTTGACGAACGTCTGTCCGGCCTGGTTCAGTGCCCGGACCCCGGATCTTAACCGATCGTTATTGCGGTCGATCAGGTGATCGGGTTTGCGTAACTGCCCACTGATTTCCGCCAGCGCCGCACGTTTTACCGATATGCCGGAAACAAGCGCATTCGCCAGTCGTTCACTCCAGTCGTCAAGGCGCTGATTGGAGTCGCCAAGCAGGCGGGTAAGATTGGGCAGTCCACGTGCGCTCCCCTGCAATTGCAGACGGCCGTCGCCCAGACGCCTGTTGATGGCGTTCGTCAACCGCGTCTGGTCGTCCATAATCTGAGCCGCCAGTTCGGCGCGAACCGGGACCGCCATTTCCGCCGCCGCAGTTGGTGTCGGTGCGCGCCGGTCGGACGCAAAATCGATCAGGGTGGTATCCGTTTCGTGGCCGATGGCCGAGATCAGCGGAATTGTACTTTCGGCGGTTGCCCGAACCACCTTTTCCTCGTTGAAGGCCCACAGGTCTTCCAGGCTCCCGCCGCCCCGCGCGACGATGATGAGATCGGGGCGCGGCGTGTCGCCGCCTTCGGGTAGCGCGTTAAAACCGCATATGGCGGCACGGACCTGTTCCGCCGCGCTATCACCCTGCACCAGTACGGGCCAGAGCAGGACGCGCCGTCCAAAACGGTCGTCAAGGCGATGCAGGATGTCGCGAATAACCGCACCTGTGGGAGACGTTATCACACCGATGACTTCTGGAAGATAGGGCAGGGCCTGTTTGCGGTCTTCGTCGAACAGGCCTTCGGCGGAGAGTTTTTTCCGTCGATCCTCAAGCATTTTCAGCAAAGCGCCTTCGCCGGCCAATTCCATGGAATCAACGACCATCTGGTATTTGGACCGCGCTCCATAAGTGGTCAGGCGACCGGTCGCGATCACTTCCATGCCGTCCTCTGGCGCGATATTCAACTTGTTTGCCGTACCCTTCCAGCACACGCCGTCAAGGACGGCGGCGTCATCTTTCAGGGTGAAATAAAGATGGCCGGAAGCGGCGCGTTTGAAACCTGAAACCTCACCTCGAACCCGGACTCTGTCGAAGGTTTCCTCGACAGTTATTTTCAGGGCATTGGAAATCTCGCCGACGGAGAAAATCGGAATGTTTGAAGGCGTATTTGCGCTGGACGTATCGTTGATCATGGTTGCACTATGTATGATACATTTCAGGTCGGCGAAACAAGCCTCAAAAGAGACAAAGGACAGGAATCGTATGAAAGTTATGGTGATTGGTGCTGGCGGGCGGGAGCATGCGCTCTGCTGGGCAATTGCGAAATCGCCAAAGTGCAAGGAGTTGTTCTGCGCTCCCGGTAATGCCGGGATTGATGGAATTGCCCACTGTGTGGACATCGACGCTGAAGATATTCACGCAATTGTAGAATTTGCCATTGATGAAACCATTGACCTGGTGGTGGTTGGGCCGGAAGCGCCGCTGGTTGCGGGGCTGGCCGACCGGCTGGCTGATGAGGACATCATGGTGTTTGGTCCCAGCGCGGCCGCAGCCGAGATCGAAGGCTCCAAGGGGGCCATGAAGGATCTTTGCGCCAAATATTATGTGCCCACGGCTGAGTATGCGCGGTTTGACGAGCCCGATGCGGCAAAGGAATACATCCGCGCCCATGGCGCCCCCATCGTCGTCAAGGCGGATGGGCTGGCTGCCGGCAAGGGGGTCATCCTCTGTCGCAACGAAAATGAAGCCTATGCGGCGATTGATCACATCATGGTTGAAGATGCCTTTGGCGGTGCTGGCGCGGAAGTTGTCGTTGAGGAATTCATGAGTGGGGAAGAGGCCAGCTTTTTCGCCATTGTTGATGGCGAGCACGCTGTTCCTCTGGTTGCCGCCCAGGACCATAAGGCCGCATATGATGGTGACGAAGGCCCAAATACGGGCGGCATGGGAGCGTATTCCCCGGCACCGGTGGTCGATTCGGCCATGAGTGATCGGATTATGGAGGAAATCATTAATCCAACCATCAAGGGGATGGCGGCGGAAGGCCAGCCCTATAAAGGTGTGTTGTTCGCGGGGCTTATGATTACCGACACGGGTCCGCGCTTGATCGAATATAATTGCCGGTTTGGCGATCCGGAGTGTCAGGTCCTGATGATGCGGCTAAAGTCCGATTTTCTTGAGGTGCTGATGGCGGCTGTTCAGGGGAAGCTTGATAAGATCAGGTTGGATTGGCATGACGAAACCGCGCTTTGTGTCGTCATGGCTGCAGAAGGATATCCCGGCGATTACATAAAAAGTAGCGAAATCAGGGGGCTTGACGAAGCCGATGTTCTTAAGGGCGTGAAAGTCTTTCATGCGGGGACAAAATCGGAAGACGACCGTGTTCTTGCTAATGGTGGGCGGGTCCTAGGGGTTACGGCGCTCGCAAAAACGGTTAAGGCGGCGCAAAAACAGGCCTACAAGGCCGTCGCCAAGATCGACTGGCCGCAAGGGTTTTGCCGCAGTGATATTGGCTGGCGCGCCACCAAACGCTAACCTATATAAAAAATCAACATCAATAGGAATCGGGTGGATAATCATGAACGATCAGATACGGCTGGAGCTGGAAGCTGCGGCTTTTCGCGGTCTCGTCCAACATCTCCAAAAACGCAATGATGTACAAAACATTGATCTTATGAATCTGTCCGGGTTCTGCCGGAACTGTCTTTCGAAATGGTACATGGCGGCGGCGCAGGAGCGCGGTATTTCCATGACTTATGATGATGCTCGAGAAGTGGTTTATGGCATGACCTATGATGAGTGGAAGAATAATTATCAGGCTCCTGCCAGTGATGAGCAAATGAACATGTTTGAGCAAACCAAGCCACTCCATGCAAAAATCAGCGGGCACAACTGACGGATCGTCGAGGGTCCCGTGGGCCGGACAAGGATTTATCTGATGGCAGACCAATCAAATACCGATGTTAACATGATCGATGACTATGCGCCGCCACGAATAGCCGCCTTGATCGAAGGGGCCGGCGTCAAAAAGGCAAATCTGCCGTTGCTTCAAACCCTGACTCTGGCCTTGCTGGCTGGAGCTTTTATCAGTTTTGGCGCCATGTTTTACACGGTGGTGATGACCAATCATGGCCTTGGTTTTGGCCCGTCCCGGCTTCTCGGCGGTGCGGCGTTTTCGCTGGGACTGATCCTGGTGGTGGTCGGTGGTTCGGAACTGTTCACGGGTAATAATCTGATCGTCATGGCCTGGGCGGAAGGCAAGGTCAGTATGGCGGGGTTGCTCAAAAATTGGGGGTTGGTCTATGTCGGTAATTTCATTGGTGCGGTCGCCACGGCGTATATTGCCCTACAGGCTGGCCTGCTTGATCTCGGCGGGGGCGCTGTGGAAAAGACGGCTGGCGCCATCGCGATTGGCAAGGTCAATATCCCTTTCATGGAAGCACTTTTCCGCGGCGTGCTGTGCAATGCGCTGGTTTGTATGGCGGTTTGGATCAGCTTTGCCGCCCGTAATGTGACCGGCAAGGTGCTGACGATCATCTTTCCTATTTCGGCGTTTGTGGCGCTGGGGTTCGAACACAGCGTCGCCAACATGTACTTCATACCGCTTGCCATTTTTGCTGGCATTGACGGAGTAACGATCAGTGGCTTCATTGGAAATGTAATCCCGGTGACGATAGGGAATATCATCGGTGGCAGCGTGTTCGTCGCCCTGGTGTACTGGGTCATATACCTCAGAAAAACTGATCAGGGCGATTGACGCCGCGATGTAAAAAACGTTTTTAACAGGTCGCCCGCCTCTCGTTCGCGAAGACCGCCGACCACTTCCGGCTTGTGATGACAGGTCGGTTGATCGAAGATTTTGGCACCGTGGTCAACCCCACCGCCTTTCGGATCATAGGCGCCGAAATGCAGGCGACGGATACGGGCGAAGGAAATAGCCGTTGCGCACATGGGGCACGGTTCCAGCGTTACGTAAAGATCGCAGTTTTCAAGCCGTGGATTGCCAAGTTTCCGGCCTGTGTCGCGGATTACCAGAATTTCCGCATGTGCCGTCGGATCATTCAGTTCTTCGGTGCGATTGCCCGATTGACTGAGGATGTCCCCGGACGACTCCTCAACCAATACTGCACCAACTGGAATTTCACTGCGGGCGGCGGCGGCGCGGGCCTCGTCCAGTGCTATTTTCATATAGTCTGTCATCGGTGCAGGGTGCTCGCCATTGCATCTGGGGTCAAGGGCCGTGCTTGCCCAGACCCGGCACTGACCCTAGATTGGCGACCATGAACAAAGGTGCCTCAATATGAATGAAAACAAAGGGGATCGTATTGCCAAGGTCCTGGCCCGCGCCGGGCTGTGTTCCCGGCGCGAAGCCGAACGCTGGATTACTGCTGGCCGCGTAACCGTAAACGGAAAAATTCTGGACAGCCCCGCCCTGACCGTGGGGCCATCGGATCAGGTCGTTGTTGACGGCAAGCCCCTGCCTACTGCGGAGCCGACCAGATTATGGCGGTATCATAAACCGCCCGGTCTGGTGACCACCAACAAGGACCCGGAAGGCCGACCGACGGTATTCGAGCGCCTGCCCAAAGATATGCCAAGAGTATTGAGCGTCGGCAGACTAGACCTGAATTCCGAAGGGTTGCTGTTGCTGACCAATGACGGAGAGCTGTCCCGACGTCTGGAACTGCCGGAAATGGGCTGGTCCAGAAAGTATCGGGCCAGGGTTCATGGGCGCGTGGATGAGCGGCGCCTGGAAGATCTAAAAAAGGGAATTACTGTTGAAGGCATCCGCTATGCCCCCATTGAGGCCCGGTTTGAGCAGGCGAGCGGGCATAATTCCTGGCTGTCAATCACCCTGCATGAAGGGAAAAACAGAGAAATCCGCCGCGTCATGGAGGCCCTGGGGCTAAACGTAAACCGGCTGATCCGTACAGCCTATGGGCCATTTCAATTGGGCAAACTGGTGCGTGGCGGTGTTGTTGAAATGCCGCCCAAAGTGCTTCGCGAAAACCTGCAAATCAAGACCGAGCGCCCGAAGTACAGGAAACCTCAATCGTGAAAATCGCCGGTGGTCAATATCGCGGACGCAAGCTTAAAACCCCGCAGGGGCAAAACGTGCGTCCGACATCTGTGCGCACCCGTGAATCCGTTTTCAATATCCTCGCTCACGGGATTGACGGGTTTGATTTTGAAGAGGCCAGCGTTGTTGACCTTTTTTGCGGCACGGGCGCCCTCGGTCTGGAAGCGTTGTCGCGGGGAGCCAGTCATGCGACGTTTATTGATTCTGATCGTGCGTCTCTCGCTCTGGCCAAGGAAAATGCGGCTGTCCTGGGGGAGTGGCGGAACGTAACGTTGCTGAAAATTGACTCGAAGCGATTGGCCCCACCGCCATTAGCCGCAAAGGCACCCTGCCGACTGGCGTTCCTCGATGCGCCCTATAATCAAGGCCTGACCCAACCGGCCCTGCTGGCATTGGCGAATAAAGGGTGGATCGGTACGGGTTCCGTGGTCGTTGCCGAGGTTGCGGAAAAAGAGCCCCTTGAGCCACCGCGTAGTCTGGAGATACTGGAAGAGAGAACCTATGGCGCGGCCAGGGTTGTGTTCCTGCAAAACCGGACATGAGCGGCATCGTTCAGATTGGCAATTCCGCGTATGGCCAGGCGAAGGTCAAATTGTTTGTCGATCTCCGGTCTTGGCGCAACATCCCACCACCATTCCTCGCCCTCATACAGCAGTGGCGCACCAAAAAGAGGATCGGTTTTATTCAGAGCCTTTTCGGCGCTGGAAATGAGACGAAGGGTTTCCGTAATCAGGGTGACCGGGCAGTCCAGAGACTGAAGCAGACTTAAATGATGATCGATTATGTTTCGTGCAAACGCCTTTTTGTCCTGGTCATTGATTTCGCAATGCTTTTTCTCCAGGAAATTCAACGGGGTTAGAGGCAACTGAGACAGCAGGTTTGATGACACCACGTAATTCGCATCTGAGACCAGTTCACGCTTGATATCAGGTGTGGGCAAAGGCGGATGCCTGTTTTCGCGGTGCCATTTGTCCAAAGGGGTAACGACACCGCCGATATCAGCCGTCATCAGCCGTACGTTGGGAAATTCCTGAGCAGTCCTTATTGTGGACCGCAAGTGGCAGATATCGACGAGCACCACGTGATCGAAATTTTGTGCCAGATATGGCAGTGGAATGTCCAGCAAAAGCCCGGACCCAAGGACCACCGCCTTACCCTTGTTTGTACAGGAGCCTGCGGCACCGATGATCAGGTTTTGGCAATTTTCGAGATGAGAGACCCATGTCGAGCGGCAACGCCGGTAGCGCCGTTCAATGGCGATCAGTTCTTTGAGGTAGCCCATCCGTCGATAAGGCTGCGGGCAGGGCGTTGTTATATGCGTGAGCCATTCACCCAGCATCAGCGCCGTCCGAACAGCTTTTCGATGTCGGCTAGTTTCAGTTCAACATAAGTCGGCCGACCGTGAGAGCATTGCCCAGAATGGGGTGTGGCTTCCATCTCACGTAACAGCGCATTCATTTCATCCGCGTTCAGCCGTCGCCCTGCGCGTACGCTACCGTGGCAAGCCATGGTCGCACAAACATCACCAATCCGTTCACGCAAGGAAATCGCTTCGTCGTATTGGGCCAGATCATCAGCCAAATCGCGAAGTAGTCCGTGTGCATCAACCTCGCCCAGCAGCGCGGGCGTTTCGCGAACCATGATTGCGCCTTCACCAAAAGCTTCGATGACCAGCCCAAGTTCAGCTAATTCGTCTGCCCGCGAAATCAGATTGTGGCAGGCGCTGTCGTCAAGTTCGACGACTTCCGGGATCAGCAGCCCCTGTCGTTTAACGCCCTGTTCGGCCATGTCATTTTTTATGCGCTCTTCAACAAGGCGCTCATGGGCGGCGTGCTGATCAACGATGACGATGCCGTCTCTGGTTTGAGAGACGATGTAGGTTTCATGGAGCTGTCCGCGCGCCGCCCCGAGCGGGTGGTCTTCCGCCAGGGGGCCGGTATTGTCTGGTCCTGCACCGGCAAGTGTTTGGGCCGTTGGTGCGGTATCAAGGGATGGCAGCGGCGCGTGATAAGCGGCATTTTGTTCGTGCATCCCCAGCGGAATACGACTTGGCGCGAACGACGTTGGGAAAACTGCTCGTGTATGTCCACTGCCGCCAACAGGAAATCCGCCAGCGCGAATAGCGCCGAGCGCGGCTTCAGAAACTGTCGTTGACGCCCGGTGACCGGCGTCTGCCAGGGCGTGTTTGATGGCGCCGACAATCAGACCGCGCACCAGCCCCTGGTCCCGAAACCGAACTTCGGTTTTTGCCGGGTGCACATTGACATCGACCAGCTCAGGTGGGGAATTGAGAAAAAGCGCGACCAGCGGATATCGGTCGGAGGCCAAAAAATCACGATAGGCACCCCGTAAGGCGCCGAAGAGCATCCGGTCGTTAACGGGTCGGCCATTGACAAATAGAAACTGTAACGCCGCATTGCCTCTGTTTAGGGTCGGCAGCCCGGCATAACCGCCGAGATGAATGCCTTCGCGTTCGGCGTCGATCAGCAACGCGTTATCGGCAAAGTCCCGTCCCATGATTGCCGACAACCGTTTAAGTCGGGCGTCAAACAGGTCTCCAGTGACGGCGGGGAAATCGAGATTTTTTCGCGTTCCGTCTGACAAGGAGAAGCTGGTTTCCGGGTGTGCCATCGCCAGGCGTTTGACGACCTCGGTGACGTGTCCCTGTTCCGCGCGAGGCGATTTCAGAAATTTCAGCCGAGCGGGCGTGGCAAAAAAAAGATCGCGAATTTCAACGCGAGTGCCTTTGGAAAAGGCAGTGGGGACAGGGATTTGGACCTTTCCACCCTCGACACGGATGGCCCAGGCGTTGTCATCCTCCTCGCGGCGCGACGAAATTTCGAGGCGGCTGACGGCGCCGATGGAGGGCAGGGCCTCACCGCGAAAACCGAGAAATTGAACGCGAATTAAATCATCATCCGGAAGCTTGGACGTGGCGTGGCGTTCAATCGCCAGTGACAGTTCGGTACTGCTCATGCCATGACCATTGTCGGTCACCGAGATCAGGCTTTGGCCGCCGTCAGATATCACGACATCAATTCGTGTCGCATTCGCATCGACGGCATTTTCGATCAGCTCTTTGACCGCGGCTGCTGGGCGTTCCACCACTTCGCCTGCGGCGATCTGGTTGACAAGAGTTTCAGGCAAGCGGCGCAGCAACATGACTAACCCCGCCAGCTTTCCAGCTGCGTAAACAGACCCGCCGTAGACGAATCCAGTCCGGAACAGTCTTCGTTCCCCTCCAACCTGTCCAGGATATCTACCGCCAGCTCCTTGCCTAGCTCCACTCCCCACTGGTCAAAGGAATTGATGTCCCAGATAGCCCCCTGAACAAAGATTTTATGTTCATACAACGCTATCAACATGCCCAGATTATACGGGTCGAGTTGGCGCAGCAAAATCGTATTGGAAGGGCGGTTACCGCTAAACTGGCGATGGAGGTTGCCCCCAGCCTCTTCAAAGGTGCGCCCTTTCATTAATGCTTCGGCATGGGCCAGGGCATTGGCGAGCAATTGATCCTGATGACCGGGTAACTCGAAGGCTGGTTCAGCGATAGCGATGAAATCGGCCGGTGATATTTTAGGCCCCTGATGCAGCGACTGATAAAAGGCGTGCTGACCATTTGTACCCGGCTCGCCGAATACAACAGGCCCGGTTGCCGTGTCCACGGGCTCACCGTTGCGGGTAACACTCTTGCCATTACTTTCCATATCAAGTTGCTGGAGAAAGGCGGGCAAGCGGGCAAACCGCTGATCATAAGGCAGGATCGCGAGCGTATCGAAACCGAGAAAATTGATATTCCAGATGCCAATCAGTGCCATCATTACGGGTAGGTTTTTTTCCAGCGGGGTGCAGCGAAAATGTTCATCCATTTGTCGTGCGCCCTTGAGAAGGTTGAGGAAACCTTCCGTCCCGATGGCGAGCGCTATGGGCAGGCCAATCGCCGACCACAAGGAAAACCGACCGCCGACCCAATCCCAGAACTCGAACATGTTGGCGGGATCAATGCCAAAGGATTCGACTTTGGCCCTGTTGGTAGAGATGGCGACAAAATGATCGGTGACGGCATCATCGCCTAGCGCCTGGGTTAGCCAGGCATGGGCTGAATGCGCGTTGGTCATGGTTTCCTGAGTGGTAAAGGATTTGGAGGCCACCACAAACAGCGTCGTTTCCGGATCAAGCCCGGCAAGTGTTTGGGCGAGGTCAAAACCGTCGACGTTTGAAACGAAATGAACACGAATTCCCGGCTGACAGTATGGGGCCAGTGCCTGGGTCACCATTTTCGGACCGAGATGGGAGCCGCCAATGCCAATATTGACAACGTCCGTCAAACGTTTACCGGTTGTTCCGGTTTTTGTGCCGGAAAGAACGGCTTCTACGAATTGGCCGACGCGAATTAACACGCCCGTAACCTTCGAACCTACCTCTTCCTCGCGGATCTTGTATCTGCCTTCAGGGCCAGCCCGAAGCGCCATGTGCAAGGCGGCACGGTCCTCTGTAATATTAACCGCATCGCCAGCAAACATGGCGTCGCGGTAGTCGAGAAGGTCACGCGCATGGGCGAAATCTAGCAGCAGGCGAACAGTTTTTTCAGTGATGCGGTTTTTTGAAAAATCGAAAAGCATGTCCTCGTGAGACAAGGAAAACTTTTCGAAGCGCATTGTGTCGGCAGCGAAAAGGTCACGCATATGGATCGTCTTCATAGACCCAAGATGATCGTTCAGGGCGATCCAGGTTGCGGAGTTTTTCATGAACCGGAGATTATCAGGTTCAGGGCTTCGCAACCAGCATGCGCCGTCAGTGACGTTAGTTTGTACTGGTTATGCCATCGGGCTGACCAACAACGACGGTTACCAAGTTCTTGATTTTCAAAAGCTTTGTGGCAACGCGGTTAACGCCTTTCAAGGTAACAGCGTTAATGAGCGCATTACGCCGGTTAAGGTAATCGATGCCAAGATCGGAGAGCTGCATACCGACAAGGATGGAGGCGATTCGCCCGCTGGACGAAAAGCGCAACGCGAACGAACCTGTGAGATAGGTTTTGGCGTCCTCAAGTTCTTTTTCGGTTACACCATTGGCGGCAATTTTCTCCCATTCTGTTTTCAACACGTCCAGCGTTTCCCTGGCCCTCGCGTTGGCGGTGCCCGCACTGCCAAATATCAGGGCGCTGGCATCAAACGGATAGAGACTGGTGCCGACGGAATAGACAAGACCACGCTTTTCGCGGACTTCTTCATAAAGGCGCGAGGTAAAGCTACCGGCACCAAATATATGGTTCATTACAAAGGCCGTATAATAGTCTGGATCGGTACGCTTGAGGCCTTGCTCGGCAAACAGAATGGCGCTCTGGGGAACGGCCTTGTCAATGACAATGGTTTCTCCCGGTGTCCGCGGTTGCACATCCGGCAGCTTCCAGGGGACGCTTTGTTTCGGGAGATCGCCAAATGTTTTGTCGAGCATTGTCGCCAAATCTTGTTTTGAAATATCACCGACGACACCAATGACAAGGTTATCAAGCGCGATACGTCTCTTCATGAATCCTTTCAGATCATCGACGGTGATGGTCTTGACGGATTCGACTGTTCCGTCTGGCGGACGGCCATAAGGATGATCCGGGTACAGGATTTTAAATATTTTTTGACCGGCGATGGCGTGGGGATCTTCCTTGTCCTGTTTAAGCCCCACCTCAATCTGGGCGCGAATACGTTCCACCGGTTCAGGGTCAAAGCGCGGCGCGTTGATTGCAAGATGGAGAAGATTGAATGCGGTGTCCCTATTTTTGACCAGCGTCTGCAACCGGCCACCAAAGGTATCTCTCGATGAACTGAACCGAAGCCGGATAGCCTTATCTTCCAGAGTCTGCTGGAAGGTCTTGCTGTCCAGATCGCCTGCCCCTTCATCAATCAGGCTGGCGGCCAGATTGGCCAACCCTTCCTTGCCCTGCGGGTCCAGGGCGCTGCCGCCCCGAAAGGTCAGGTTAACTGTAATAATCGGGTTGCTTGTATCGCGAACCAGCCAGGCTGTGATGCCGCCGGGGCTGACAACGGATTCAACCTTGAAGGCATGAGCTGAGCGTGAAACGGCGAAACTGGCAAATGTAAACAGGGCGACAATCACCAACAGCCCAAGACGGCGAAAAATTCTCATGGTCATTTCCTTACAGCTTGCGTTCAGGTAGCAACAGGCCGGTTACGGAACGGTCGATATTGAATACCGCCTTTGCCGCCGCGCGAACATCGCTGGTGCTTACGGCGCCGATTTTATCGGGCCACGATTCAACATCGTCTATGGTCAGGCCTGCGGCCAGGGCTGACCCCATCGCCCGCGCACCGCCAGACAGGGAATCCCTGGCATACACAGCTTCCGACTGCATGCGTTCAACGGCCCGGCGAATATCATTTTCCTTGGGCCCATTTTTCAAAAAGGTCTTGATTTCGGTATCGATGGCGGCCTCAAGCTTCGCCATATCCGTACCCGGTCGCGGGCTGGCGTAAATTGTGAAACGGCCCGGGCCCCGACCGCTTCCGCTATAATAGGCCCCTGCGGATACAGCCAGTTTTTTGTCGATGACCAATGAACGATATAGCTGGCTGGACGCGCCGCCGCCAAACAGATCAGCCAGAACTTCCAGCGGATAGTGGTACTGTTTCTCACCCCAGAGCAGCGATGGTGCGAGAAAGGAACGCTGCCATGATGGCTGGCGGACACGCTTGTCCTTCAGGGTTACTTGCCTTGCGGCTTTCTGCGGGGGCTCTTTGGCGCGCATGCGTTTGACCGGCGGTTGCGCCGGGACAACGCCATAATATTTTTTGGCCAACGGCTTCAGTTCATCAACCGTGATATCTCCGGCGACCACCAGAATGGCATTGTTTGGCGCATACCAGCGTTTGTAAAATGCAAGGATACGTTTGATGTCCAGCGCCTTGATGTCATGTTCCCAGCCGATAACCGGGTTGCGGTAGGGATAATTAAGAAATAACGAGGCGTCCACATATTCGCCAAGAACACTGCCGGGGTTATTGCCAATGCGTGCCCGGCGTTCTTCCAGCACAACTTGCCGTTCGGGTTCGACCTCTTTGTCGGTAATCACCAGATTGGTCATCCGGTCCGCCTCCATCTTCATCACCATGGGCAACCGGTCAACGGCGATGGTTTGAAAATAAGCGGTGTAGTCGGACGAGGTGAAGGCGTTTTCCTGTCCGCCGTTGCGCGCCACTGTTTCCGAAAACTGGCCGGGTTTCAGTGATTTTGTGCCCTTGAACATTAGATGTTCAAGGAAATGCGCAATGCCCGTTTCACCAGCGCCTTCATCGGCGGCACCAACTCGGTACCAGACCATATGTGTGACCACGGGGACACGATGGTTTTCGATAACAACAACCTTCATGCCATTTTTGAGAGTGAAGGTTTCTGGGTTAAACACTCCGGCCGAAGCCAGGCTGGGAAATAGCCCAACAATTAACGCAACGATATACAAACGGGGGAACCTGACCATCAGCTTTCCTTCATACTGGCTCAATTGTGCACATGTATATAGGTCGGGAATGTGGCAGGGAAAAGGCGCAAACCCTAGAAATCAAGCAATCCTTTTTTCGGTGCCTTGCGCTTAACGTTAATGGTCCCGGTTTCCGTAATTGATTTACCGAGGGCCTGAGCTTCACGCAGGCGCTTTGATTCCTTTTTCGGATCAAGTACCGTGCCTCCGGAAGGCTGGTCATCGACCCAGAAGATCAGCTTATCGATAAACCGCTTGTCTTCAACCGCCAGAATGGAGGTTTCCTGGTTGATGGCATCGCGAATTTCCGGATCGGCGGCGATGGCCCCGGTATCCCGGAGCATGGCTTGCAGGCCCGGTGTCGTCGCCGTGTTTGATTGTACCTTTTCCTGGTTTTTCCCCAGAATGACTTCACGCGCCACATCGCTGGGCTGAATTTTCTGTGGCCTGGAAATACCGGGTTTTGGTGGACGCAAGCCATAATCAGGCGGCAAACTCAGTGGTGGGCGGGAATAGACGACAAATTCGTCAGGCGGCGATTTTTTTGAACCAAACGCCTTGCGCGCGGATTCGCATCCGCTGGACAGTGCAATCACCGCGAAAAGGGACAATATGAGGCCGATTTTTCTCATGACTGCATACCCCAAAAAAACCCGAACTCCGTTAACCAGATTGCTATTCAATCCCGGTCGCTCAATCTCTGGCTCAGTATTTACGCCTGAAGCCGAATCAATTCAACAGTTTACGCCGATTTTTCGCGTCTGAACAGGGACTCGACGATCAAAAGCGCCGCGCCGACAAAAATGCTCATATCCGCGACGTTGAACGCGGGCCAATGATAACCAAAGGCATGAAAATCAAGAAAATCAACTACGGCGCCAATAAAGATGCGGTCAATGACGTTTCCGATGGCGCCACCGATGATCAGCCCGAGTGCCAACATGTTCAGTTTGCTGGTTGCCCGGTAAAGCCAGTGCAGTAAAAAGACCACAATCACGCAGGCGACACCCACCAGCATCCATTTTCCCGCATCCGATCCGGCAGCAAACATGCCAAAGCTGACGCCCCGGTTATGGGTCAATACGATATTGAAGACCGGCAGCACCGTTATCGAATGGGGGGGCTGCATGATCACATCCGTGATCCACCACTTGCTTAGCTGGTCAAGGATGACGATCAAGCCTGAAATGGAAAGGCCGCGAATCAGGTTTTTGCTCATACGCTGCGCCCGAGCGAACTCAAGCGGCCTCCGTCGTATGATGGCGTACCGCATCGGCGCAGCGTCCACAGACTTCAGGGTGCCCAGGGTCGGCACCGATGTCGTCCGGGAACTGGTAGCAGCGCGGGCATTTTGCCGTCCCTGAAAGAGAGGGCGCGACGCCTACATTGTCCACATCATCTAGCGTAAATGCCCCCTCGGGTGCCGGTTCAGACGAAAATTCCGCTCCCGACGTGATGAACAGCTCCGCCGCATCCAGGCCTTCGAACAGGGCATGGTTTTCTGCCGGTGTGTGTACCGTCGGGCGAGATTGCAGGCTTGAGCCAATGCGCTTTTCTGCGCGTTCGACTTCAAGGGCTCCGGTAACAACCCGTCGGACCGCCCTGATTTTTTTCCATTTTTCCGCCAGCTCGTCATCACGCCAACTGGCTGGAATATCGGGGAAGGTCCGAAGGTGCACGCTTTTTGCCGCATCTGTTCCCTCATGGCGCGCCAGCCAGGCCTCTTCCGCCGTGAAGCAGATAAAGGGCGCGAACCAGGCGGTCAGGCAATTGAACAGTTCATCCATAACCGTGCGCACGGCGCGTCGGCGGATGGAATCCGAACGGTCGCAATAAAGCGCATCTTTGCGGATATCCAGATAAAAAGCCGACAGATCAACGGCGCAGAAGGTATGCAGTTCGGTGAACAGCATGTGGAACTGGTAACCGTTGCACGCCTTTCTGATCATGGCGTCGAGTTCCCACAGGCGATGAAGCACCCAACGGTCAAGTTCCGGCATTTCGGATACGTCAAGGCGTTCACTGTCGCCGAAATCATTCAGATTACCCAGAATAAAGCGGAGTGTATTTCGCAGACGGCGGTAGACATCGGAATGCTGCTTCAGGATCTCCGGCCCAATGCGAAGGTCTTCTGAATAATCGGAGCCGACGACCCAAAGCCGCAAAATGTCGGCCCCAAACTGATCAATCACCTGTTGGGGAAAAACCTGATTGTTGAGGGATTTTGACATTTTCTGGCCATCTTCCGCCATGACAAACCCGTGCGTTAAAACGGCGTCATAAGGCGCGCGTCCCCGTGTCCCGCACGATTCCAGCAACGATGAGTGGAACCAGCCGCGATGCTGATCGGACCCTTCGAGATAGAGGGAGGCCGGAGAGTTCAGTTCCGGCCATTCGTCGCCTTCCAGTACAAACGCGTGCGTGGAACCGGAATCGAACCAGACATCAAGGATATCCGTGACCTGTTCATAATCGTCGGCATTGTAGTCGTCACCCAGGAAACGCTGGGCCGGTGAAGCGAACCAGGCGTCAGAGCCTTCCTCCATAAAGACCTCGATAACCCGATCTATGACGGTCTGATCGCGTAAGGGCTCGCCCGTAGCCTTGTCAACGAAAACGGTAATGGGAACGCCCCAGGCCCGCTGACGGGATACGCACCAGTCCGGGCGCTCCTCGATCATGCCGCGCAGGCGTTTCTGTCCACTGGCAGGAAAAAACCGGGTTTCCTCAATGGCCTTCAACGCTTTCTCGCGAAGACCGTTTTTATTCATGGAAATGAACCATTGTGCAGTATTGCGGAAAATCAGAGGTTTTTTTGACCGCCAGCTGTGAGGGTAGCGATGGACAAGAGTCCCACTGCCCAGAAGACCGCCAGCCTCGGTCAGGACGCGGATGACATCACCGGCACATTTATAGACATGCATACCGGCAAAGATTGGCACGTGATCGAAATAGCAGCCGTCTTCGCCCACCGTCTGCGGCACCTCGATGTCATTGGCCACACCCAGTTCCCAATCTTCCACCCCATGACCCGGTGCGATGTGGACGATGCCCGTACCTTCTTCGGTCGTGGCGTAATCGGCGCTGAGCGCCGGGACGTCATAGTCATAACCCTGACCGTTCAGCGGGTGGATGCAAATCGTGCCGTCGAGTTCGGCGCCTTTGAAACCGTGAACAACCTTATGTCCGGTAATCCCACATTTCCGGCTGACGTCAGCGATCAGGTCTTGCGCCAAAATCAGTTTTTCACCAACAACAGCCAGACTGTCTTCTTCCGTTTCCGTGATCTTGATAACGGCGTAGTCGATATCCGGACCGTAGGCGACGGCGCGGTTGCCGGGCATCGTCCAGGCCGTTGTCGTCCAGATAACGATGGCGGCTCCGTCTGTTTCCGCGACCTTGGATTTTTTGACGGGGAACCGAACGAAGACCGTCGTTGACGTATGGTCGTAATATTCTACCTCGGCTTCGGCTAGGGCGGTTTTTTCGACCGGCGACCACATTACCGGCTTTGCGCCCCTGTACAGCGAGCCGTCCATCAGGAATTTTCCAAGTTCTCCGGCGATGGTCGCTTCGGCCTTGTGGGTCATGGTGGTGTAGGGATGGTCCCAGTCGCCCATGATGCCCAGGCGTTTGAATTCTTCGCGTTGGATATCGATCCAGCTTTGCGCGAATTCCCGACATTCCTTGCGGAACTCGACAACCGGCACGTCATCCTTGTCCTGCTTTTTCTTACGGTACTTTTCCTCGATCTTCCACTCGATCGGCAGGCCATGACAATCCCACCCCGGCACGTAGTAGGCGTCCTTGCCCATCATCTGCTGGGTGCGGTTGATCACATCCTTGAGGATCTTGTTCAGGGCATGGCCGATGTGCAGGTGTCCGTTGGCGTATGGCGGGCCGTCATGAAGAATGAATTTTTCCCGGCCTTTGGCGGTTGCGCGCATGGCTCCTTCGATATCCGCATCGTTCCAGTGTTCTATCAGGGCTGGTTCGCGTTTGGGGAGCCCGGCCTTCATGGGAAAGTCCGTCTTCGGGAGATATACCGTCGATTTGTAATCCACGCTCATCGTTCTGCCTTCATTCCATCTCGAGAATTTGACGCGCTTTGGCGGCGTCCTTGATCATTTCCGCTTTCAGCTCGCTCAGTCCGTCGAACCTTATTTCCGGCCTGATAAAATCGATCAGGCTGACTCTCATTCTTTTTCTATAAAGGTCTTCATCAAAGTCAAAGATGAAGACTTCCAGCAAATCGCCAATCCCGTTAACGGTAGGGCGGTTACCGATATTGGCGACGCCGCTCAGCAGACGTGTTGGTGTTTCGCCAAATATTTCAACACGAACCGCATATATGCCGCGCTTGGGCCGCAAACCCTGCCCAAGATGAATGTTTGCTGTCGGGAAACCCAGCGTTCGCCCCAGCTGTTCGCCCGGCGCCACACGCCCCTCAATGGCATAAGCGCGGCCAAGCACGTCTTCCGCCCCTTTGACATCACCTTGGCGCAAACAGTCACGGATGCGGGTGGAGGAATATACCCTGCCGTCCGGACTTTCAACGGCGCTGACGGCAGTGAAGCCAAAACCATGTTTTTGGCCCATGGCCAGCAGCAATTCACAATTACCACCGCGATTGTGCCCGAATACAAAATCGTAACCGGCGACGATGTGATGAGCGCCAAAACCCTTGACCAGAACCTCGCGTACGAAGTCTTCGGCGGGGCGCTGGGAAAAACTCCGGTTAAAACGCTGAACGATCATGGCGTCGACGCCAAGCCGTTCCAACTCATGCGCCTTGGCGCGAAAAGGTGTCAGGCGGAAGGCCGGTTGATCGGCCTGGAAGACTGAACGCGGATGGGGTTCGAAGGTCAGCACCGCCCAGGGGGCTTTCTTTTCCCGCGCGATCAACCCGGCTTCGTTGATGACTTCCTGATGCCCGGTATGCACGCCATCAAAATTACCGATTGCGATCGCGGCATTTTGAACCTCTGCGGGCAGGGTTTCATAGTGTCTGTAGATACGCATAGCGGGGAAAAGTGTCAGTGGACCGGGGGGCGGTCAAGGGGAAAGGCGGGGTTCCGTAAAAAATGCGCCAGAAACGCAAAAAAGCCCGCCCGTAGGGCGCGCTTTTGAGGTAGTTTCCGCATTTGCGGCTCTGATTATTTGACTCTGCTCGGCACCATAACGGTCGCTTCGCCATCAACGACAACCTTGTCCTTGACCATGCAGATGGTTTTCAGTTCAACAAACTTCCTTTCGGGGATCAGTTTTTCCACCGTACAGATGGCGCTAACCGTATCGCCGGTTCGAACGGGCGCTTTGAAACGCAGGTTCTGGCTGACATAAATACAGCCCGGCCCGGGTAGTTTGGTGCCGATGACAGTGGACAGGAAGGCCGCCGTCAGCATGCCATGGGCGATGCGGCCTTCAAATATGGTTTCAGCGGCGAATTCATGGTTCAGGTGCACCGGGTTGGTATCGCCCGAAATACCGGCAAAGGTGATGATATCGGCATCTGTAATGGTTTTGGCGAAGATGTCCTGCATGCCGACTTCCAGATCTTCGAAGTAGTAGCCGTGCAGCTTGTCTAACCGATTGGTCAACTGGTCCATTCACCTGTATCCTTCTGTTCAGGGCTAACGTATTTTGCAGCGCAATATTATTGCTGCAATGCAATATATACAGAGATAAAGGTACAGACAAGGCATGGTTTTCAGGGCGGACGCTCACGGACGGGGCAAAATCCTGGCGCTTGGCGCGGTACTTTTTTATATGAGCGCCGCGGTATCGCAAGGCAGCGCCCTGGAACTCGGTTTGCCTCTCCGGTGTGAACTTGGCAAGACCTGCTGGATCGTCAATTTTGTCGATCTTGACCCGGGCAAGGGTGTTCGTGATCATGCCTGTACATCTTTCAGCTATAACGGTCACAAAGGCACGGACTTCGCCATTCGCGATCTGAAAGCGATGGAAGGGGGCGTCCCCGTGATTGCATCAGCGCCCGGCACCGTCAAGGCGGTTCGCGATGGTATGGAAGATGCAAATGTGAGCGAACGGGGTAAACCCGGCGTCAGCGGAAGGGAATGCGGGAACGGTGTCGTAATTGTTCATGGTCAGGGATGGGAAACCCAGTACTGCCATCTGAAAAAGGGCAGTATTTCCGTAGAGCAGGGTAGCGTCGTGAAACGCGGTCAAAGCCTGGGACTGGTCGGGCATTCGGGATTGGCCCAGTTCCCCCATGTTCATCTGTCCGTTCGCCACGATAACAGGGTGATTGATCCATTTATTATCGCCAGTCCCGGCGAAAAATGCGGGCGGGGCGACCGATCCATGTGGCAGCCGGGGCTGGCGACGCAGATGGGTGGACCACCGAGCGCGATCTTTAACGCCGGGTTCGCCGCTAAAGCGCCGCGTCCGCAGGCCGTTCGTGCGGGTCTTTACAGGGACAGGGTGCTGTCCCGTCAGGCCCCGGCGCTGGTGTTGTGGGCCGACATGTACTGGCCGGTTGCCGGGGATCAGGTGCGAATGCGGATTTACGGTCCGGACGGCGCGCTGATATTCGAACACATGAGTGACATCCCCAAAACGCAGGCGCGCCGGTTGTTTTTTGCCGGGAAAAAGCGCAAATCCCTGTTCTGGCCCAAAGGCGCGTACCGTGGCGAGGTGACCCTGACGCACCGAGGAAAATCCGGGAAAATCAGGACATTTAGGGAAGTTCGCCGGGTGACCCTGAAATAGTTATTTGGCCAGACGCCGTCGGCTGACCAGTTTCGGTGAGGTGCTGAGCGTACGAAGCACTTTGGTTTTGGCCGGTTCGGGCTTGTCGGCGGGCGCTTTTGGTTTTCGGGGTTTCCTGGATTTCTTCGCCACCGTCAGCTCTTCATCAAACAGCTCGGACTTCTGTTCGCGGGTTTCACGACGGTTTTCGATCATCTTCAGGGTGCGTTCGATCAGCGGATGACGGTCCGGACGGCTTCGTGATTTCAGCAGATGCGCCCGGGCGATGGCATGCAGGGTCTTTCTGATGTCTTCGGGTTTAACCTTTCCTTCAAGGGCGAGGGCATAGGCCGCCAGCGTCCAGTGGTGTGCCGGAACGGGGTTCAAACCTTTCGACAGACACCAGTCGGTGAACGCCAGCCAGGCCTTGTCCTGTGTACGTTTCGGAATTCGCGCCAAAAGTCTGTTTCCTGAAAGCAGCGTTTAAAAACCCTAATAACCAACTAGGATAGCAAGCATCGCCGCCCCTGTCCAAAGTCCTGATTAAAAAGGAACAGCCATGAAAGATTATTCCATCGCCGCCATCCCCGGAGACGGCATCGGTATCGAGGTGATTGAGGCCGGTCTTGAGGTGCTGCGCGTTCTTCAGGAACGTGACGGTGGTTTTAAACTGAACATCGAACGGTTCTCCTGGGGTTCGGACTATTACCGCCAGCATGGCCGCATGATGCCGGAAGACGGGCTGGCGCAAATTCGCGGCAAGGACGCCATTTTCTTTGGTTCGGCCGGTGACCCCGATGTGCCCGATCACCTGACCTTGTGGGGCCTGCGCCTCGCCATCTGTCAGCCGTTCGATCAGTACGCCAACGTTCGCCCGTCGCGCCTGCTGCCCGGCATCGAAAGCCCGCTCCGGGGTGTCGGACCGGATGATCTCGACTGGGTCATCGTGCGTGAAAACACCGAAGGCGAATACGCCGGCAGCGGCGGACGGGTGCATCAGGGCCTGCCCGAAGAAGTCGGTATGGATGTCGCCGTGTTCACCCGCGCCGGGGTCGAGCGTGTACAGCGCTTCGCTCTCGAACTGGCCCGCTCGCGGCCCCGCAAACACCTGACTCTGGTGACCAAATCCAATGCCCAGCGTCACGGCATGGTCATGTGGGACGACGTGTTCGAGCTGATCAAGGGCGATTACCCGGACGTCACCACCGACAAGATGCTGGTTGACGCCATGACCACACGCATGGTCTTGGACCCCAAATCCATCGACACCGTGGTCGCCACCAACCTGCACGCCGATGTCTTGAGTGATCTGGCCGCCGCCTTGAGTGGCTCCATGGGCATCGCCCCGACCGCCAACCTCAACCCGCCCGGCACCTATCCGTCGATGTTCGAACCCATCCACGGTTCGGCCTTCGACATCATGGGCAAGGGCATCGCCAACCCCATCGGCGCCTTCTGGTCGGCCTCATTGATGTTGGAGCACTTGGGCGAAACCGACGCCGCCCGCCGTTTGATGAGCGCCATCGAGCGGGTCACCGGGGCAGGTGATGTGCGCCCCGCCGACCTCGGCGGCAACGCAACAGCGCGCCACGTCACCGACGCCGTCTGTGACGCAATCCGTGAGGCCAACGACTGAGTTTCGGGAAAAAATGCACCGGAATGCAACCACAAATCCTGCCGGACGCAGCCGGTGAAAGGTGCTGTCTATAACAGGGATGTGGTTTTTTAGGGCGAATGTGAGGGTTTTTGAGTTTTTCGGTAACATGGGTTCTGATCGCTGAGAGTCTCACCCCCACCCTAACCCTCCCCCCTCAAGGGGGAGGGAACTGGCGCGGAGTTTATTTTCTCCTCCCCCCGTTGAGGGGGAGGTCGGGTGGGGGGACTCATAACATCTGGCGCAGCACGGACCCTCACTGACTAACCTCTTCCCCCACCCCGGCGCATGCGGTAGCTTCTGAATAGGACAATTATGCCGGGGATTGTTGTGGTTAAGATCACCTCCAAAAACAAACTGAAGGCGTGGCTTGACGGCAAAGACCGTGAGGTCGCTGTCGCCCTGGCCAGCCGTACCGCCCTGCGCGTGCTGCCCCTAGCGGCCAACTGGGTTGGTGTCGATCCAAAAGATCGTGCCGCTGCCCTGATGTTGCCAATATTTCGTGCTAATGCTGCGCCCTGGCTTGCGAGCACCTGGCCAAACCGGGGCGCAGAGGTTCGGGAGGCCGCCGCCTCCGCCGCCGCCGCCGTCTCCGCCGCCGTCTCCGCCGTCTCCTCCGCCGCCGTCTCCGCCGCCGCCGCCGCCGTCTCCGCCGCCGCCGTCTCCGCCGCCGTCTCCGCCGTCTCCTCCGCCGCCGTCTCCGCCGCCGCCGCCGCCGTCTCCTCCGCCGCCGCCGTCTCCTCCGCCGCCGCCGCAATTTGGGTAGAAGTCTCCACGGATGCAGAGGCGTTAGAGGAGGGATTGTCAGCGGAGGAGCTGATGCGCCGCCCGCTGTGGACCGGCGAAGCGCCCGATTGGGCCGAAGAAAACTGGGTGAAGTTAAGACGCTCCCTGCTGACACTTGATGAAGACTGGCAGGTCTGGACCGACTGGTACGACGACCGCCTGTTAGGTGCGGGTCACCCGAACAGCCGCCCCTTGATTGAGGAGCTGGAACTCAAACGGGTTCTGATCGCCGACGAGGATTGGGACGAGGGACCGGCGCACGTCAATGCGATGATCGCCGAACTGGAGGCGGAGTATCGGGTGGAAACGCCGCCGACGCAGGTCCCCGGACCTTTGCGCTTCGTTGCCCTTGAGGACGATCACATCGGCCTCGCGCCATGCGGTGGCCCGACGGAAGGCGTTTCCTCGAAGTTACTCAAAAATTTATTGGAAACCCTGCAGGTGCTGGCAAAAGAGATTGTTGCAGGCATTGAGGGAAGCAACGCCGAACGTTCAACACAAGAGGCTGCGCAGAAATATGCGGATCAGATTTGGAAGAACCTTGAAGCTCTGAACATGATCCTTGCGTCTTCACGGTTTCTGGAACTGGCCGGGCGGATCGCGCATGAACACAAAGAAGGCAGTGTTCAGGATGGCATGGTTAAAAAATTTGAAGAATTGAAATCGCATCATGACGAATTCCGCATGATGTTTGATGAAGTCCTGGAATATGAAAAATTTAAGCTGAAACGGCGACTCCCGGAAGGAGGCGTGCCGCCGGAAATTTTGGATCACGCCCGCCAAGGGCTGGCGCTTCCAGAGACCGTAGATATTCTGACAACAGACGCCCGAAAAGGTCTTGATCTGGTCACAGACCTATCGCAAAGCAATGATCCCGAAATCCGAAAAGACCAAGCCTTCGACTTCGTTACCAGCTATTACAATCTGAAAAATATTCTCGACAAGGTGATAACCGGCCTTGAAGGGGCCCTGAACAAATCAGAGTATCTGATGAAACAGGGTACGAAAGTCGTTTTAGCGGCGCTGGCGCTGAAAACGGCGCTGGCTCCGGTTATCAAGTGGATTGCGGAAATCTGGGGAAATTCTTAACGCTGCCGCGACCACGAGGCGGAGCTGTGCAGGCTGTCCAGTTCGGCCAGACGCGCCTGCCACATTTCCAGGTCGTCCGGGTCGGCGTCTTCGTCTTCGCTGTCGATCAGGTCCTGATGCATGGCGATCTGGCTTCTGACGGAATCGATCAGCTGGCGAAAATGGTCTTCGGAAATGGCGTTGATGGAGATTTTACCATCGAACAGCATATCGGCGCGTTCCATCATGTCGAGCTTCTCGAGGCGTTCGTCCAAGGCCTTCCACTGGGTGAACCATTCGTCGTAAATGGTATCCCCATTGGGGCCCTTGCCGCCCCGCGCCTCATCCAGCGCCCCCATGATTGACATGAACTCATGTACCGTCAGCTCGATTTTCTGCATAACCATCTCTCCAGAACGATGTTGCGCGCACCATAAGTGATGATATCCGGGGGTGCAATCATGAGGGCATCAGTAACGGGCAAAAAAATTGAGGTGATCAATCCAGCTCAAAAGCGTTTTTGTAGTCGAGTTTCAGCGCCTCGTCCTGGTCTTCCTTTTTCAGGTAACAGTTGCCGACCACCAGCACCTCGATGTCGGAGCCCATGAAACAGCGAAAGGCGTCTTCCGGGGTGCAGACGATAGGCTCGCCCCTGACGTTGAAGCTGGTATTGACGACCACCGGGCAATCGCTGAGCGCCTTGAATTTCGAGATCAGAGCATGGTAACGCGGATTGGTGTCCTTGTGCACGGTCTGGATACGGGCCGAATAGTCAACGTGGGTGACGGCGGGAATGTCGGAACGTTTGACGTTCAGTTTCTCAATACCAAATAACGCCTGTTCGTCGTCGGTCATGTCGCGACGGCGGTCTTCCCTGACGCCTGCAACCATCAGCATATAGGGGCTGTCGTTATCGATCTCGAACCAGTCCGAGACATCTTCGCGAAGCACGGACGGGGCGAAGGGGCGAAACGATTCGCGGTATTTGACGCGGAGATTCAGGGTCTTCTGCATGGTTGGCGAGCGCGGGTCGCCGATGATCGAACGCCCGCCCAGGGCGCGGGGGCCAAATTCCATACGCCCCTGAAACCAGCCGATGGCCTTCTCCTGAACCAGCGCCTCCGCCGTGTCGGCGTACAGCCGCTCATCATCCAGCGTGGTGAATTTGGCGCCAGCCATGCGCAGCCGTTCTTCGATCTCGCTTTGATCATAGGATGGTCCCAGGTACGACCCTCGCATGGCGTCGGTTTTGTTGTCGCGCGGTGCGCGCGGCTGGTTCTTGTAAAGATGATTGGCGCTCAGCGCCGCACCCAGTGCGCCACCGGCATCGCCTGCCGCCGGTTGCACCCAGATGTTCTCGAACGCCCCGTCCCTGAGCAGTTTGCCGTTGGCCACACAGTTGAGGGCCACGCCGCCGGCGAGACAGAGATTCTTTTCCTGTGTTTCCTTTGCCAGCCCACGGGCCAGCTTGATCACCACTTCTTCAGTGACAGCCTGAACGGAGGCGGCCACATCCATATGGAACTGGGTCAGGGGTTCATCGGCCTTGCGCGCCGGTTGTCCGAACAGTCCATCAAACTTGGCATTGGTCATTTTGAGACCGGTGCAGTAGTCGAAATAGGACTGATCAAGGCGGAAGCTGCCATCATCCTTGACGTCGATCAGGTGATCAAGAATAAGTTCCTTGAACTGCGGCTGGCCATAGGGTGCCAGCCCCATGACCTTGTATTCGCCCGAATTGACCCGAAATCCGGTGTAATAGGTCAGCGCCGAATACAGCAGGCCGAGGCTGTGGGGGAAATGAATCTCCTTGAACATCTCAAGGCTGGACCCGTTGCCCAGGGCCGCCGATGCGGTCGCCCATTCGCCCACACCATCAAGCGTCAGCACCACGGCGCGCCCAAAGGGTGACGGGAAAAAGGCCGATGCGGCGTGGCTCATGTGGTGTTCGGAAAACAGCAGCTTGTTGATCCAGTCGAAATCAGGGTCGAATTTTTTAAATTCTTTCCTGAGCATGTCCTTCTGGAACAACTTTTCCTTAAGCCACACCGGCAACGCCATTTTGAACGACTGAAAGCCCCGGGGCGCGAAAGCCAGATAGGTTTCCAGCAGTCGCTCGAACTTCAGAAACGGCTTGTCGTAAAAGGCGACATAATCCACATCACCCAGGCTAATTCCGGCGTATTCCAGACAGTATGTAATGGCCTGTTCAGGAAACCCGGCATCGTGTTTCTTGCGGGTAAACCGTTCTTCCTGAGCGGCGGCGACAACTTGTCCATCATCGACAAGGGCGGCGGCGCTATCATGATAGTAGGCGGAGACCCCAAGAATGCGCAAAGGTCGTTCCGCCTAGAAAATTGTGTAAATGAAAGGGGCGACCGCCGAGCCCTGGCTGAGCACAACCAGGCCGCCAAATACTACCATCATGATCATGATCGGCAGCAACCAGAATTTTTTGCGGACTTTCATGAAAGTCCAGAGTTCCAACAAAAATGCCATAAGCGTTCCTAAAATTGGTTTTTCATGCTGTCCGGGGCCGGACCCGGAGGATCACGTCGAATCCAGTAGGTTTCAGCTTCCGGTTCAAATTTTCGGTTGAGCAGGTCCTTGCCGGTCAGCCGGAAAATTATCGCCATTGGGGTGACCGTCAGGAAGAACAGCAGCCCCATGACGATTGGGTTGACGATTTTGTGCAGTAATAGTCCAAATTTGAACCAGGCCAGATTAAGCGGACGCAACAGTTTTGGCGCGATCAGGGCGGCGGCCAGAAACCCGCCTGCCGCTGCCAGAGCCCAGATTTTGACGGGTTGACCTGCCCACAGCGGCCACAGTCCCATCAACACAAAGACGGCCATGAATACCAGGCCGAACATGCGTTCCGACCCGGCTTTTACCGTATCGGAATGGGCATAGCTTTCGTGGAGCTGAGAGCGATCAGGCACCGTTCAGGACACCTGCGACACAGTTTTTGATCTTTTCATATCCGTCCCTGTTCGGGTGAGAATCAAATTGGTAATAGTCATTCGGCGTAAGTTTGCAGCGTGACAGTCCGTCAATGAACTTGAGCCCGAGTCTGTTGGCAACCGCCGACAGATCAGCCGAATATCCTCCCGTCTGAACCTCCCTGCGCTCGGGAATATGCATTAAAGTCACAGAATCCCCAAGCCTTTCCTTCATCCGCCGCAGGGCATCAATGGTGAAGTTGGCAACGGGTTGCGCATCCAGTTTTTTGGAGCGCTTTTTCCAGGTCCGCATATGAAACAGCCGCCCCACATAGGTGTGCCTTGAAAGATACCTCCGCAAGCCGGTTTTTTGGCTGTTTTGGATATGCCTTTGCGCCGTGGTCAGAATCTGATCGTGCGATTCGCTACCGTCCAGCAGATAGACGGAAGACTTTTGTTTGAGGCAGCTATCGATCCGGGTGCTGAGTGCACAGAAGAATAGGCGTCCACTGTTTTCGACCGGTCGCCAGGACTTCCGTGCGACATCACTGGAAATGGCGATAATCAGTGTCTCGTTTATGGAAAGACGGTCGTTAAGCTCACCTTGAAGCTGGTCAAATTGGACAAACCCTGCGCCGGTAATGCCGAGATTGTAGATATTGGCGTCTGATACCCTGTTTCCCAGTTCCGGCACCCAAGGGGAACCGCCGTGATATCCAGCGGTGAATGAGTCTCCGACAATGGCTATGTTTCGGGTTTTCGGGCCTAACGGATAGGCGCGGTCATCGGCTAGGCCGAAATTGTTGGTTTTGAAGTGGACATCAAACTCGGTGTGATCTCCGGCTATGGATAGCGCACGCATGACCCGGTTCGGCGCAAACCGGACGCTGGAAGTTCCACCGCCTTCAAAAACGGGTGCAGAAAAAAATAGCACACCGCTGGTCTGCGGAGGTGGCCCGAACAGCAATCGCGCACCCAGTTCAACCACACCTAACCCCAGCAGGCAAAATATCAGGATCAGGCTAGCGTTCTGGAAAACAACTCGAAGCTTCATGTTTCTCTAAGGCATCCTGCTTGTCCCGACTTGACGCTGATCAAAAGTCCGGAACCCGAGAAAATGGTGCCCCCAGCGAGAATCGAACTCGCACTCCCTTGCGGGAACTGGATTTTGAATCCAGCGCGTCTACCAGTTCCGCCACAGGGGCACGGAGTGGATGACGCTCATAATAGTCACCAGCTTCCCGTGGTCAATACACTCGATTGCGCTTTGCCCGATGGCCTGCTAAACCACGGCCAGCATCCATTATTTCGGGGATTTCACGTGCTTAGAGGTTTGTACGACCGGACCATGGATTTGGCTGCGCATCGCCATGCGCTGGTCGCCCTTTTTATCGTTTCTTTTGTTGAAAGTTCAATCTTCCCGATCCCCCCGGATGTCATCTTGATTCCAATGATCCTGGCGGCACGTGACAAAGCTTGGCGCATTGCTCTGGTTTGTACGATTGCGTCCGTCATCGGCGGCATGGCCGGATACGGCATTGGTCATTTCCTGTTTGAGGAGGTCGGGCGACCGATACTGGAGCTCTATCATTACGGCCCGAAATTCGAGCAGTTTCAGAACAAGTACAATGAATACGGGGCCTGGGCGGTGTTTATCGCCGGGGTGACCCCGTTTCCCTACAAGGTCATCACAATTCTGTCTGGCGTTACCGGGCTGGACTTGCCGGTGTTTCTCGTGTCGTCGGTTGTGGCGCGCGGGTTGCGATTCTTTATGGTCGCCTGGTTGTTATGGAAATTTGGTGATCCGATTCGGGAATTTATTGAAAAACGCCTGGGTTTGCTGTTCACGCTGTTTTCCGTACTCTTGATCGGCGGGTTTGTGTTGCTGGAATTTGTTCTCTAGATGCTGGCAAGGAATCCTGAGGGGCGCTATATGAGTACCATGAAACCAAATGATCTCCTGCAAATCTGGCCCCGCCATCTGCCCGTGTTGCTGGTTCTGGTTGGTGCCAGCCCACTGGCCGTGGCGTATTATTCCCAGTTGGTACAGGGGTATGATCCCTGCATCCTTTGTCTCTATCAGCGCGTTCCATTTGCAGCCGTAATCGTACTGGGCGTGGCCGGGCTGATCCGCCCGACGCTGGCCCCGGTTGCGGCAGTAATCGGTGGTGTCGCCTTCGCCGCCGGCATGAGTATCGCTTTTTATCATGTCGGCGTGGAGCAGCACTGGTGGCTGTCGGCGGCGTCATGCGGCGGGGGTTTGCCCGAACAGATGTCGATTGCGGATTTTCAGAAACAGTTGACGGTCAAACCCGAAAAATCATGTGACAGCGTTGACTGGACCCTGTTCGGCATTTCCATGGCGACCTATAATGTGGCCTATTCTTTCCTGGCGGCCGTTGTGTTTTTCGTCGGCGCGACAAAACTGAAAAAAGCTGAACCGGCATGAAAAAACATCTGCCTGGCGACTTCAGCAAGGAACAGATGGTTGAGCGTATGGTGCGCGTCGACCATGCTGGCGAATTTGGGGCCGTGCGCATCTATGAAGGGCAGCTGGCGGTCCTGGGCAAATCAAAAACCACGCCGGTGATCCGCCACATGCTGGAACAGGAAAAACAGCACCTCAAACGGTTCGATGAGTTGGTCGCGGACCGGCGCGTGCGTCCGACCGCGTTGTTGCCGCTCTGGCATATGGCGGGATTCGCGTTGGGTGCGGGGTCGGCGCTGCTGGGCGAAAAAGCGGCAATGGCCTGTACCGTCGCCGTCGAGGAAGTCATTGATGAACATTACGCCGCCCAGGTCGCCGACCTGGATGAGGAGGCGGACGAAAAAGAACTGAAGGAAACCTTCGAAGCATTCCGACAGGAAGAACTGGCGCACCGCGACACCGGTCTTGAACATGGTGCCGAACAGGCCCCCGGTTATGAGGTGCTGAGTGGCGCGGTCAAAGCCGGATCGCGTCTGGCCATCTGGCTATCGATCCGCATCTGAATTTTTCGGCTTTTTGCGCTTGCCCACGAGAGCGGTAATGACACCCCGGAGCGTGCGGATTTCCTGCTCGGTCAGACCCGCCCGCCCAAACATATTGCGCAGATTTCTGACCATGGTTGGGCGTTTCTCGGGAATGCGCAGGAAGCCACTGTCGTCCAGTTCGCGTTCCAGATGTTCAAACAGGTGCGTCAGTTCGAGTTTGCTGCCGGGTCGCGTTTCCTTCGGATAAGAAATTTCAGAATCCGGCGTTTCGTCGGCAAAGCGCATCCATTCGTAAGCTACCGTATAGACGGCCTGGGCCAGATTGAGAGAGCTGAACGACGGGTTCAGGGGTACGGACAGGACAGCATCGGCCAACGACACATCGTCGTTGACCAGACCTTTGGATTCTCGCCCGAACAGCACCCCGGCCTTGCCCCCACCCGAAATAAATTGACGAAGTTCGCCAGTTGCCTGACTTGGTGTAACCACCCGCTTGGTCATATCGCGGGGTCGGGCGGTGGTGGCGAAGACCAGTTCCAGATCGGCGATGGCGTCGCACGTGGTCTGATAGACGCGGGTGTTCTCGATGACCAGCTCGGCGTCAGCGGAAGCGGCGACGGCGTCTTCGTTGGGCCAGCCATCGCGGGGTTTGACCAGTCTCAGGTCCGCAAGGCCGCAGTTCAGCATGGCCCGGGCCGCCATGCCGATATTTTCACCAAGCTGCGGCTGGACCAGAACGATGGCCGGAGCGCCGCCGCTTAAAGGCGTGTTCGCGCCTGCATTGGGTCGGGAGGAGTCCGTGCCTGCCACGGGTTAATGTGGAGCCTCTACCGCGCCATTTCGATACAGTTTGTAAACCAGACTGTCACGCAGTGCATTGTAGGAAGCGTCGATGATATTGGTCGATACCCCGACGGTCGACCAGTGGTGGCCCTCACCGTCGGCGGATTCAATCATCACCCTGGTAATTGCCCTCGTGCCGGCGCCTGGCGTTAGAATGCGGACTTTGTAATCGACCAGCCGAAGGCCTTCCAGTTGCGGATATATGGGGTTCAAAACCTTGCGCATGGCGGCGTCGAGAGCGTTAACCGGACCGTTGCCTTCGGCCACCGTCATGTAGGGTTTGCCGCTGACTTCAAGCTTGACCGTGGCTTCGGACAGGGTCACCAGATCGTGCTTGGCATTCCAGCGTCTCTCATCAATTACCCTGAAGCTGGAGCAGCGGAAATATTCTGGAACCGTGCCAAGCGTGCGCCGTGCCAGCAACTCAAAACTGGCTTCGGCACCATCATAGGCATAACCCGCAAATTCCTGTTCCTTGACAATTTCAACCAGCCGGGAAACGTTTTTGTCCTTTGGATCGACATCAATGCCGATCTCCCTGAATCGTGCCAGTATATTGGACCGGCCCGACTGATCGGAGACGACAATATGGCGGCGATTGCCAACGCATTGAGGCGGGACATGTTCATATGACTGCGGATCTTTTTCAACCGCTGAGACGTGCAGGCCGCCTTTATGCGCGAACGCCGATTCGCCGACATAAGGTGCCCCGCGATCAGGCTGGCGATTAAGACGCTCATCAAGCAGGCGTGACAGATGGGTGAGTTTGGTCAGGTTTTCTCGGCTGACGCCCGTCTCAAACCCCATTTTCAGTACAAGTGAGGGAATGATGGAAATAAGATTGGCGTTACCGCAACGTTCGCCCAGACCGTTTAAAGTTCCCTGAACCTGCCGTGCCCCGGCGCGAACCGCAGCAAGTGAATTGGCGACCGCATTGCCGGTGTCGTCATGGGCGTGGATCGCGACATGGCTGCCGGGAATATGTTTGCAGACGGCGCTAACAATTTCCCCGATTTCATGGGGCAGGGTCCCGCCATTGGTGTCGCACAGGACAATCCAGCGCGCCCCGTTTTCGTAAGCCGCCTTGAGGCAATCCACCGCAAATTCCGGATTGGCCTTGTAGCCGTCAAAAAAGTGTTCGGCGTCGAACACCACTTCGTCCATTTTAGCCGCCGACACCCGGATGCTGTCAGCAATCATGGCGATGTTTTCGTCATGTTCAATTTCAAGCGCGACATCAACATGGAAATCCCAGGTCTTGCCGACCATGCAGGCAATTGTTGCATCAGAATTCAGCAAGGCATTTACACCGGGATCGTTTTCCGCACTGTGCCCCGGACGCCGGGTCATACCGAAAGCGGTCAGCTTGGAACGTTTTAACTTGATGCCGGAACTGAAAAAGGCGTCGTCCGTGGGGTTGGCACCGGGCCATCCACCTTCAATGTAATCAATGCCGATGTTATCCAGCTCGCGGGCAAGGAATTCCTTGTCGGCAGGATTGAAATCCACACCCTGGGTCTGCGCGCCATCGCGGAGCGTGGTATCATATATGTAAACGCGATTGTCACTCATGAAGCGAAACCCCAGGACGCAGATTAAACGGGAAGAGAGAATGCCCAACTTGGGCGGGTGGCTCAAGAAATTCCGGTTTTTTTGGTTGATGATCTAAGTAGAGGTATCAGGCCGCGGTAAAGGCGGTCACACCGTTTTTCAGGAAGGTGGCAAACTCATCGCCGGGGATCGGTTTGGAGAACAGATACCCCTGACCGACATGGCAGCCGAGCTTGTGAAGGAAGCCAACCTGATCATCGGTCTCAATGCCTTCGGCGACAATATGCAGGCTCAACTGTTTGGCCATGCTGACGATGGCGCTGGCGATGGCAACAGCATCGGAGTCATCGGGCAGGTTCATGACGAAGGCCCTGTCGACCTTCAGGGTATCCAGAGGAAACTTGGTCAAATAGCTAAGCGATGAATAGCCGGTGCCAAAATCATCCATGGAAATGGAAATTCCCAGTTCCTTTAGTTGCAGCAGGGTTTTAATTGTCCGTTCCGGATTTTCGACCAGCATGCTCTCGGTCAGTTCAAGGTCAAGCCGCTTGGCGGGCAGGCCCGACTCTTTAAGGCTGTTCTTCACTTCGGCGATCAGGTCGCCCTGCAGGAACTGCATGGCCGACAGGTTAACACCAACCTGCACGGAATGATCACAATAGTCTCCCCACCGCATTGCTTCCATGCAGGCATTTTTCAGAACCCAGTTGCCGATGGGAACCACCAGTCCGGTCGCCTCGGCGACGGGAATAAATTCTTCCGGAGAGATAAAGCCGAGGTCCGGGCTGGTCCAGCGCAGCAACGCTTCAGCTCCGGTAATCAGACGGCGATCAAGATCAACTTTGGCCTGATAGAACACGGTGAACTCATCGTTTTCAAGGGCATGGCGCAGCCCGGCTTCAATTTCCATGCGGCGTTTAACATTAGAACTGAGTTCGCTTGAATAGAACTGAAAGTTAGCACGCCCAAGGTCCTTGGCGTGGTGAACCGCAGTGTCCACCTTTCTCAACAGGTCCGTATGATCATCGGCGATAACCGGATAGAGGCCGATGCCGATACTGGCGGACATATAAATGTCTTTGGCGTCAATGACAAAAGGATTGGCGATCAGGGCGAGAAGTTCGCCCGCCAGGGCCCGGGCATCTTCTTCCGTGCGCACCGTTTCAACGATGATGCCGTAGGAATCAGCCCCTAGATGGGTGACATACCCCTCGTCCTTCAGGCAATCTTCCATACGTTTGCCAGCAGCAATCAGCAGCTTGTCGCCCATGTCATGGCCAAGGCCGTCATTGATGCTCTTGAAATTATCAAGATTGACCAGCAGTACGGCAATGCGTTGCGCGTTGGCGTCGGCGCGTTCGATGGCCCCGGCAAGACGCTCCATAAAAGCGGCCCGGTTGGGCATGCCGGTCAGCGGGTCATGGGTCGCCATTTCACGCAGGCGGGCGGCATTCTGGTTGCGTTCGGTAATGTCGTGAACGGCACCGATGAAAACGTGCCGCCCTCCGACGTTAAGAACGCTGATGGCCAGCTCAATGGCGACCGTCGACCCATCCTTGCGCCGCCCTTCCACCTCTTGACGGCTGCCGATATAGTGTGATTTCCCGCTCTTCAGGTAATTTTGAAGGTGGTCGGCGGCAAAGGCCTCAACTTCGTTGTTCAGAAGGATCGTTGCGGGCTGATCAATCAGTTCACCGCTGTCATAGCCGAATACGGCGTCAATGGCCGGGTTGACCGTTTCGATGATGCCCGCTTCATCGACGGCAACAATACCGTCAACGACGGTGTCCATGATCTTGCGCAGGTACTCTTCACGGGCGGCCAACTGGCGAAGTGCCCGGGTCCGTTCACTGACATCGCGCGCCATCAGCATAATGGCCGACCCGGTGTGATCTTCTTCTTCATCGCCGTAATAGGGAATGGCCGCGAGTTCGATATCCACCTCACCGCCATCGGCACGCCTCAGCCGGAGGGGAATACGGGCCTGTTCATCAACCAGTTTTTCAAATCCACCTTCAAGTTTCTGCCTGAAATCAGGATGAACAAAATCGGTGAATTTCCGCCCGATCACCGTATCCACCGGCCACATGCCCAGCATGTTGGCGCCTGCCGGGTTGATCAGTTGAATGGCGTCATTACGGCAAATTCCGATCAGATCGGGGGCCAGTTCAATAAGCTGGCTGAAATCCTTGCCGGAACTTTTTATTTTCTCAAAACGTTTGCGTTCCAGGACATCATCCATAATCTCCAGCATGGAGCGGCCGGATTTACATATATCTTCGGCATAACTGCGGTAATTGGCATTATTTATGGGGCCGAGGATCTGCTGATCCATCATGTCGGCGAACCCGAGAATGGTGTTCAGCGGTGTTCGCAGGTCGTGGCTCAGTGTTTCCAGGAGGGCCTGATTGGCGTTGTTGGCGCGGATCAGGGCGTCCTCTGATTCACGAAGCAGCTCCTCCAGATCTTTCTGTTTGCTCACGGCCCTGTTCTTTATCCAGATTTATCGAAGATCAAACGCAGCTTATCGTTCTCCAGGTCGCGGTGCAATCCACAGGATGGAATAGAAACATCTTGAAATATTTCAATTTTGTTAAACTTCGTACTATTTTTAATAGTAAACATGATTATAAACTTTTGAAAACAATAGAAATTATAAAATTTTGCCGTATAGGTAGCCCACCTGCTACTGTCCCCTATTGTACCCATGATGATGCCAGGGGCTCCGACGATGCCAACCGAAATTGTCCTGCTCAGCGGCGGAGTAGAAGGCGAGTATCTGGCCAATGTTCTGGGTCAGGCCAATCCGAAGCTGTCTGTTGTTTGTGTGGAAACCGCGGAAGGACTGGCTGAGGCCTGTCTTCCTGCCTGTGACGGTGATGGGCCTGAAAACGGTCGCCGTCTGATCGCCTACTGCACCAACGTTATCGTGCCACGAAAAATTCTCGACCATGTCGCTTCACCAGCCTACAATTTTCACCCGGGGCCGCCGTGTTACCCTGGAACCGGAGCCGCAAACTTCGCCATATACGATGGCGCCACAACGTTCGGCGTTTGCGCCCATGAAATGCTGGCCAAGGTAGATTCTGGTGCAATTGTGGGTGTTGACGAATTTGATATTCCTGCAAAAACCCGATTTATCGATCTTGAAATCCTCGCCTATAAACAGATGCTCAAGCTGTTTCAGCGTCTGGCGCCTGATCTGGCATGCAGCGACCTGCCGCTGCTCCCCATTGATGCCAGCTGGGGCAAACGCAAGACCAGTAAGGCGGATCTTGAGCGCATGAAGGGAATAACGGCTGACATGAGTGAAGATGAAATTCGCCTACGCTGGCGGGCGTTTGGATAAAGTAAATCCCGAGCGCGCCGTCGGGCGCGCGACGACTTAATTTACGGCAATAAAAACTTAACCCCGTCGCCAGATCGTGCCTTGGGGACCGTCTTCCAGAACAATGCCCTCTGTCGCCAACTGATCACGGATTTCGTCGCTGCGGGCAAAGTTCCTGGCAGTGCGGGCTTCCGTCCGTTCGCTAATCAACGCGTCGATATCGCCATCTGATAACCCACCTTGCGCCGACGCCGGTTGCCATTTGAACCAGTCTTCTGGGTCTTGCTGGAGCAGGCCGAGCATCTTTGCGCCAGCGAATAATTCGCCCTTGCAGGAGGCGATTTCAATGTCATTTTCAGCACGGTTGAGGGCGCCAAGAGTCTCGTATAAGCGGCTGATGGCCAAGGGGGTGTTGAGGTCGTCGCAAAGGGCATTCTTTATCGGGGCGCAAGCCGTCGTGCTTTGTTCGACCTCACTGACACTACGCAGGGCGCTATAAAACCGGTCCAGTTCCGCCTTGGCGTCACGTAAGCCGTCTTTGGTAAAATCAAGTGGCTGGCGATAGTGGGTTTTCAACAACAGTAACCGAATGGCTTCGCCGGGAAATTCCTCGAGCAGATCGTGCACCGTATAGAAGTTGCCCAAGGACTTGGACATCTTCTCGCCTTCGCTCATCAGATAGCCGTTGTGCATCCAGTATTTGGCGAAGGCGTCCGGCCCAAGCGAACATTTCGACTGGGCGATTTCGTTTTCATGATGCGGGAAGATCAGGTCCTGACCGCCGCCATGAATATCGAACTGGTCGCCGAGATGTTCCTTGCTCATAGCCGAACATTCGATATGCCAGCCGGGCCTGCCGCGTCCCCAGGGGCTGTGCCAGCCGGGGAGGTCAGGTGCGGACGGTTTCCACAGGACGAAATCCTGTGGGTCGTTTTTGTAAGGCGCGATATCGACACGCGCCCCGGCGACAATTTCGCGTTTGTCCAGTCTGGACAGCTGCCCGTAGCCCGGCATTGACGGAACGCTGAACAACACATGTCCGTCATTAACATAGGCATGATTTTTGGCGATCAGGTCTTCGATCATGAAAATCATCTGTTTGATATGATCGGTCGCGCGGGGTTCCACGTCCGGCATTTCAGCGCCGAGGGCGGCCATGTCTTCATGAAAGATGTTTGCCGTGCGCTCGGTGATGGTGCGGATGTTTTCGCCGCTCTCAAGGCTGCGCGCATTGATCTTGTCGTCAACGTCGGTGATGTTGCGCACATACGTAACTTTCGGATAAATCTGACGCAACAAACGCGCCAGCACATCAAAGACAATGACGGGCCGCGCGTTGCCGATGTGGGCGTAGTCGTAAACGGTCGGCCCGCAGACATATATTTTGACGTGGGTTTCATCCAGCGGCTGGAACTCGACTTTCTGGCGGCTCAGGGTATCGTGGATTTTGAGCGTCATATGTGCCCTCTGAAACCGTTGGTTATGGGATATCGCCGGTCGCGACCGAAGGCGCGGCGGGTGGTTTTGACGCCGGGCGGGGCCTGGCGGCGCTTGTATTCCGCCAAATCCAGCATGCGCCAGACCCGGCGCACAGTTTCGCGCTCGAAGCCTCTGGCAACGATGTCGTCAACGGACAGCTCTTCCTCGATCAGGCATTTAAGGATGCCGTCCAGAACTTCATAGGGCGGTAGGGTGTCCTGATCGGTCTGGTCGGGTTTAAGCTCCGCCGTCGGCGGTTTGGCGATGATGCGTTCTGGAATGACCCGGCCTTTCGGCCCCAATCCGTCATCTGGCCGGTTGGTATTGCGCCAGTGAGACAGCGCAAACACATCCAGTTTATAAATGTCCTTAAGCACCGAATAGCCGCCACACATATCGCCATAGAGCGTCGCATATCCGACTGACATCTCAGACTTGTTGCCGGTGGTCAGGACCATGGAGCCCAGCTTGTTGGAGACCGCCATCAGAAGATTACCCCGGGCCCGGGACTGGATGTTTTCTTCCGTGACATCGGCTTCGCGATCAGCAAACAGAGGCCCCAGCATGTCATCAAAAGCGCCCATCACCGGTTCGATGGAAATCGTATCCAGTCTGACGCCGATAAGTTCGGCACACCCGGCGGCATCATCGAGGCTGTCTTGAGAGGTATAGGGTGACGGCATCATTATGCAATGGACCCTGGCAGCGCCCAATGCATCGACGGCGACGGCGGCGGAAAGGGCGCTGTCGATGCCGCCAGACATGCCGAGAACGACGCCGGGAAAACCATTTTTTTCGACATAATCCCGGAGTCCCAAGACCATGGCCCGGTAAGTGGCGGCGGTGACATCATTGGAGGGTTCAATATCGGTTTCGTCACAGACCCAGCCTTCGACGTCGCGCTTCCAGCGGGTTAGCATGACCTGTTCCTGCCAGGATCGGGCGCGGGCGCGCAGGCTGCAATCCGCCCCCAATACAAACGATGCGCCGTCGAACACCAGTTCGTCCTGCCCACCGACCAGGTTGGTATACATCAGCGGCAGGCCGGATTCCGTGACGCGGGCGACAGCGTAGCTCAGGCGTTCGTCCAGCTTGTCGGTTTCGAAAGGTGAGCCGTTGATCACAACCAGGATTTCAGCGCCCGATTCCTCCAGGCATTCCGTCAGTTCCGAAAACCACATGTCTTCGCAGACCATAAGGCCGATGCGGACCCCCCTGAACGCAACGGGGCCCGGTAGGGGGCCTGGCGAAAACACCCGTTTTTCGTCAAATACGCCATAGTTCGGCAGTTCATATTTGGCCCGAACGGCCAGAATTTTGCCGTCGTCCAGAACCAAAGCGCAGTTATAAAGCTTGGTATCGATCATCCAGGGTGCGCCGATGATCAGGCCGGGGCCGGAATCTGCAGTGTCTTGGGCCAACTCTTCGACGGCTTCGCGGATTGCCGCCTGATAGGCCTGTTTCAGGACCAGATCTTCCGGTGGATAACCGCAGACTGACAATTCTCCAGTCACCACTAGGTCTGCACCCTCGCGGGTGGCCTCGGCGCGGGCCTCACGGATGCGCGCGACATTTGACGCAATTTTACCCACGGTCGGATTTAACTGGGCGATCGCGATGTTCAGGGTGTCAGTCATGAGCACGGTTTAGAGATCACTTTCATAACTGTCAACGTTGGCACGGTTTCTGTCTTTTGCCATCATGAACCGGCTAGCCAAATCGAAAACAAACAATTAATCTCCCTCCATCATGGTCAAACGCAAAACCTCAGAAGAGATTCTAACCGGCGAGAAAACCGACCCGCGCTACAAAACGTCAACACCATTGGCGGATGACGACCCTATGAAAGCTGCGACCCGGGTCGTCAGCCCAGCCGACTCAGCGGCATCGCGCATCCGTAAACGCCCTAATGTAATTGACGGAACCAAAAGGCTGGCACCTGAGCGTGCGCCGTTGAGAGACGCGGATCTTTCCAGTCTGGAGGAAGATCTCGGCATGTCCCCGACGGCCCGGCCCGGAGAACGCGCCGCGCCGTCTGCCGCAACGAAAACATCTCCCGTGCCTGCCGAAGGACAGGCGTGGAAAAAAGATACGACATCTCGGAAATCTGCCCCGGAACAGGCGTGGAAAGAGGACAAACACGCACCGAAACCGGGTTCGGGAAACCAGTGGGAAGATGTAGAGCATTCAAATAAATCCGGGGCAGGTCAGGCATGGACGGAACCGGCACCTGAATCAGCTTCGGCTGCAGCTTCAGCGCCGGTGAGTGCGCCGGTTGCGCCGCCGCAGAAAAAAATCGCGCCGACGACGGTTCGCAAGAAGCCCAAACCGGCTTCGCCGAAAGAACTGAGCAAACAGAAGGCGACATCGGCGGTTACTTCAATGGTCGATCAGATGAAGGCCAGGGCGCAAACCAATGGGGGGGTCCTGCGTACGGAGGACATTGCCGCCATGGAGCAGGATTTTCAGGCTCAGGTTTCTCAGTTGACGGAATCGCTGGAACAATCGTTCGAGGCCTATGTCGAGGCGCGTGAGCGGGCGGAATGGGACAGCGCGCGGGAATTTCCCTTCGGACGTGTTGTCGTCAAGAAATTTTCCCATCTGTTCAAAGAGCCCCGCGAAGGACGTCTGGATACCGTTTCCAAGCGCATGCTCCCCGGATTTTTTGCGGGCCTCAACATGATGATCGGCCCAGAAAGTATAGATCTGTTTCAGGAAAGATGCCGCCGCGTGGTCGAGAGCATCCGTCACCGGGATGGCGAGGATTTTGACTGGGACAGCGTGTACGCCTCACCTGAGGTAAATGCCGTTGTCATTGACGCTCTGATGTCCATCTCCCCACATTTCGAAAACTTCGAACGTCGGCGGGATTGGTTCATCGAACTGGTCAACGCCAACCTGGCTCATGTCGGAGAGCATGAAGAAGATGCCGGTTGGGAATTTTCACCTGTGGGATACAGGCGGTTCCTGACAGCCCTGTTTAAAGAAGTGCACGGCCACCTTGGCAACGACGCGACCTTCGATCGGCTTTCCAGACGCTATGGCTCTACCGCGGTTGAGGCCGTCAAGCGGTTGGTGGAACGGGCAGAGGAAAATTAACGGCATCGTGAGCGAGCTGTCTGGGCTTCCTTATCGGGCCTGCCGATTCACTTAAAACCCGGCGGCCAATCCGTCGCCTCTGGGGTCGGCGGCACCTTCGATCAGGCCATCCGGGTGATGCACGAGGGCCCCGGCGTGGCCCATTACTTCATCGAACGGTCCGGTCATTTCGATATTATGTCCGGCGGACTTCAGTTGATCGATCAATGCCGGGTCAATTCGGTTTTCCATCTTCAGGGTCGTGCTTTCCGCGCCCCAGGTACGGCCGAGCAGCCAGCGGGGCTGGGTCACGGCGTGTTGCAACTCCTGCCCGTGCATCACATGGCGCGAAAACACCATGGCCTGGGTTTGCGGCTGACCCTCTCCGCCCATGGTGCCGTAGGGCATGACCCGACCATCCGACAGATGGGCTAGGGCGGGCTGGATGGTGTGGAACGGGCGGCGGTGGGGCTGCAGGCTATTGTGATGGGTTTCATCCAGACTGAAACTGACACCGCGGTTCTGCCAAGCGACACCACTGTCTTCGAGCACCATGCCCGATCCGAATTCCCAGTAAATGCTTTGAATAAAGCTGACGGCGCGGCCTTCTCCGTCGACAGCGCCGAGCCATACCGTATCACCCTTGGAGGACGCTTCCGGCCAGGGCAGGGCGGTTTTTAGGTCAATCTCTGCGGCAAGCCGGTCCAGAAGTTCCGGGTTCAGGAAGGACGCGGCATCCTCCGCCATAAATGCCGGATCAGTGACGTGGGTATCGCGGATACGGAAAGCCCGCTTGGTCGATTCAACAAGACCGTGAATGTAGTCGAACCCTTCCGCTTCCTGAATTCCCAGTCGCTCATATATGCCCAGCACCATCAATGAGGCCAACCCCTGTGTCGGCGGCGGCATGTTGAAAACACGATGCCCGGCGACATCGACGGACAACGGCTTGACCATCAGGGCGTGGTGACGTTCAAGATCATCAAGAGTCAGGGGTGAACCCGCGCGTTTTAGGTCCGCGGCAATAACCTGGGCCAGATCCCCCCGGTAAAAATCATCAAGCCCGTTCCGCGCCAGGCGTTCAAGCGTTGTCGCCAGCCGGGGTTGGCTGAACCGCTGCCCCTCAACCGGCACCTTGCCATCAATCAGGAAGGTGTCATGAAAACCAGGAGCCTGATCCATTTCGGCCAGTTTTCCGGCGACATTAGCGGCCAGCGTTGTGGTGACGGCGACGCCGTTTCGGGCATAGTGGGTGGCGTCTTCGAGCACGCGTTCCAATGATAACCGGCCACCCCATTCACGGGCGCTGAAGTTCAGGGCTTCCTGCCAGCCCGAGACGGCCCCGCCGACGGTCAGCGCCGCCAGCGGCCCCCGCGATGGAATGGTGTCGAGCCCCTGATTTTTGTAGAAACTGATATCCGCCTTTGCCGCCGCGCCGCCGCAGGCATCAATGCCGACGACATCTTTGCCCGGTGTATGGATCAACCAGAAATTATCTCCCCCAAGTCCGTTCATATGAGGGTAAACGGCGGCGATGGTGCTGGCGGCGGCGACCATGGCCTCAATGGCGTTGCCACCGTCTTCGAGCACCCGAAGGCCGGCCCGCGCTGCCAGATGGTGCGGAGCTGTGACCATTCCGCGGTAGGATTTGGGGGTTTGAAGCATCGGATTATCCTTTTTGCGGTGCGCCTAACCCAGGCAGCTTACTTGTTTGGCTTCTTGCGTTTCAAGGGCGTAAACCCGGATTTTTCACCACCACCCTTGGCGCTGGATTTGGTGAACGGAGACGCATCCTTGGATTTAAAGGGTTTTTTACCCGTAGATGTGGCCCTGGTTTTATCCCGCGGTTTATCGTCCCGCGATTTTTTATTTTTGGCCCAAGGTTTTTCGTCTCCTGCCGATTGGCTGGTTTTATCCCGCGGTTTATCGTCCCGTGACTTTTTATTTTTGGCCCAAGGTTTTACGTCCCCTGCCGATTGGCTGGGTTTATCATCGAAGGTGCGTTTTTTGCTAATTCTGCCCCGTGCTCCGTCACGTGCCCCCGATTTTCCAGATTCAAACTTCTTCTTTTTCCCGTAAGACCTATCGCGGCTGTCCGGGCGGGTGTCGGGAAATGCTTCTGGTGCATGGTCCAGGCGGGTCACGGTGACATTCTTCTCAACCGCCGTGCCGTCACCGATGGCTTTAAAGAAACGATCAGCAGACCCGGGTTCAAGTTCGACATAGGTCTGGGTGTGATCAATGCGGATCGCCCCGACATCGGGTTTGCTCAGGTTGCCGACGCGACACAACATAGCCAGCAGCCAGCCCGGTTCGGCTTTCTGGTTGCGTCCGACGGACAGGGAAATCCAGACACCATCGGTGAAGTTGTTGGTCTGTTTGGTTGTGCGTTCGGGCAGCGGAGTATCCTGCAGCTCTTCCGGTGCGGACTGACCCGCCCGACACTGGCGAATGAAGGCAGCGGCAATCTGCTCGGCCCCGTGGCGGGCCACCAGTTCACGGGCAAACACCTGTTCGTCTTCCTGCAGGGGTTCGCTTAAGGCCGGGTCGGCGAGAATACGTTCATCATCGCGTTTCAGGATGTCATCGGCGGACGGGGGTGTCGCCCAGGTCGCCTCAATACCCGCATCGCGGAGCAGCCGTTCCGTGCGTTTGCGGGCCTTGTGCGGCACGATCAGTGCGCTGACGCCCTTACGCCCGGCTCGTCCGGTTCGCCCGCTTCGGTGCAGAAGGGATTCAGGATTTTTAGGCAGATCCGCGTGGATCACCAGCTCCAGATTAGGCAGATCAATACCACGGGCCGCCACATCGGTGGCAATACAGACTTTCGCACGGCCGTCACGCATGGCCTGCAGGGCATGGCTGCGTTCGGCCTGACTCAGTTCCCCGGACAATGCCACAACCGAAAATCCCCGGTTGTTGAAACGTGCCGTCATATGGTTGACCATGACGCGGGTGCCGCAGAAGACGAGGGCGTTTTTGGCGTCGAAATACCGGAGCACATTGATGATGGCGTTTTCCTGATCCTTGGGCGCGATCGCCAAGGCGCGATAATCAATGTCGACATGCTGTTTGTGTTCTTCAGACGTAACAACGCGCACCGCATCGCGCTGGTAGCGTTTGGCCAAGGTTGCGATGGAGCGCGGTACCGTTGCCGAGAACATCAGGGTGCGCCGTTCCGTCGGCGCGGCATCAAGGATGAATTCCAGATCTTCTCGGAACCCGAGATCAAGCATTTCATCGGCTTCGTCCAGCACCACGGCCTTCAGGTTCGAGGTGTTGAATGCCCGCCGGTCGATGTGGTCACACAGCCGCCCCGGGGTGCCGACGACGATATGGGCTCCGCGTTCCAGATTGCGGCGCTCGGTGCGACCATCCATGCCGCCGACGCAGCTGACCACGGATGCGCCGGTCATCTCATACAGCCATTCCAGTTCGCGTGTGACCTGCAAGGCCAGTTCACGGGTTGGCGCGACGATCAGCGCCAGCGGAGCCTTTGCCTGATCGAAGCGGTCCTTGCCCTCCAGCAACGCGTGCGCCAGGGTCAAGCCGAAGGCCACCGTCTTGCCCGATCCGGTCTGGGCGGATACCAGGGCGTCGGCCTCCTGAAGTTCGGGTGCCAATACGGCATTTTGCACCGGGGTCAATTCTGCGTAGCCGCGTTTAATCAACGCCTGCCCAAGCGCCGGAACGACGCCTTTAAATTCTGTCATGGTTTTTCTTTCAGGATTCAGGTTTTATGCGCTGCTCTGCGGATCATCGATCTTGCAGTGCGCGGATTGCCGAGACCAAACACACGGCGAGACGCTTGATGTTGGCGGTGTTGTAGTGGGTTGCGGACCTGTTGTACAGAGCCGATCAATTTACGCGGCCTCGTCCGCGCCGGGAAAATGATGAACTTTTGATCTGGGTCAATGAAAATGCCAAGTATGGTGCCTAGTGTTCCTGTGCTGGCAAACAAGTATCAGCGCACGCTCTTCAGGCTTGCTCAGCGGCTCCCATTAGAATCAGAGGACGATGGATATGAAAACAATCAATAAACTCAAGATCGCGACTGCCGCAACACTCGCAAGTCTTGCATTCGCAACGGTGGTACAGGCCAAGACCGTGGAAAATGTTGTCCTGTGGGACAAAGACGGTGCCATGGGCATTACTGTCTCCGAGCGACAACTAGCGGCGGGAGAAATTACCTTCAATGTGAACAGCCGAGCCGACAGCACATCGCAACACGAAATGATCATCGACCGGTTGACACCAGAGCAGGCCGCCAATCCCGATTCCCTGCCCTACGACGAAGCGAGTTCCCGGGTCAAGGAAGACCAGATTGGCGATCTCGGCGAAGTTTCCGAACTAGAACCCGGCCAATCGGGGAGTGTTACTCTGACCCTGAAACCCGGCACCTATATGCTGTTTTGTAATGTTGCCGGACACTATCAAGCGAAAATGTACGCAGTACTCCATATTAAATAATGCGGCACGGGAGGGGCGATTATGGTTTTCTCTCGCTCCTCCGTAGCCACCCAAATCCGGACACCTCGGAGTAACGAATTCGGAATTTATGAGATCAGCGCAATTACAGAAACTCCCGACATGGAAGGCACCGGACGGCAGCGCTTTGAGATTTGCCATGACCTGCGCAATTGGTAAAGTTGCCAGTCGGCGAATTTAAAGCGCCGCGATGGCGTCGATCTCTACTTGAAAACCATGATGCAGGGTATTGCAGGGAACGATGGCCCGGGCCGGTCGGTGATCGCCCATTACTTCCGCGTAAACCCGATTGACTTCGGGCCAGAGCGCAACATCGGAAACGTAAACGGTCATCTTGAGGGTTTTATCGAGACCGCTGCCCGCGGCCTCAAGGATCGCCGCGACATTGGCCAGACAGTTGCGGGTCTGGGTTTCAACAGAGCCGACAACAGGGTCGGTTGAGCCCGGCGCGAATCCCAGCTGTCCGGACACATAAACCACATCACCATGGCGGATGGCCTGCGAATAATGACCACCGGGCGGGCTCGCCTGTTCGGTCTTGATCGGGGTAATCGGCTTTTCCATCAGGTTCTGTTCTGTTTCAGCATTTCGGACAGCAGAAAGGCCAGTTCCAGAGCCTGCGAGGCGTTCAAGCGTGGGTCACAGTGGGTATGATAGCGCGCGCCCAAGTCATCATCGCCAATTTTCTGGGCGCCACCGGTGCATTCAGTCACGTCCTGTCCGGTCATTTCAAAATGTACGCCGCCCGCATGGGTACCTTCCGAGAGGTGCACAGCGAAAAATCCTTTGACCTCGGCCAAAATCGCATCGACGGGACGGGTTTTAAAGCCACTCGGGCTTTTGATGGTGTTGCCGTGCATGGGGTCGGATACCCAGACCACATTGCGGCCTTCGTCCCTGACCCGGCGCACCAGTGGCGGCAGCATGGTCTCTACGTTGTCGGCACCCATCCGGGAAATCAGGGTCAGACGACCGGCTTCGTTTTCCGGGTTCAGGATGTCGATCAGTCTGATCAGCTCATCCGGGTCCATGCTGGGGCCGACTTTCATGCCGACAGGATTGCCGATGCCGCGCATGAATTCAACGTGAGCGCCATCGGGTTGGCGGGTCCGGTCGCCAATCCACAACAGGTGGGCTGACGTATCATACAGGCCGCCGGTGATTGAATCCTCACGCACCATGGGCTCTTCATATTCCAGCAGCAGGGCTTCATGCGAGGTATAGAAACTGGTTTCGCGAATTTGCGGTGTGGTTGACGAGGTCACGCCACAGGCGGCCATGAACGCCAGCGTTTCATCCAGCCGGGCGGCCATGTCCTGATACCGTTCACCCAACGCACTGTCGGCAACAAAATCAAGGTTCCACTGATGCACTTTATGCAGGTCGGCATACCCCCCCTGAGCAAGGGCGCGAAGAAAATTTAAGGTCGATGCGGACTGGTTATAAACCTGAAACAGGCGTTCGGGGTCCGGGGTCCGGGATTCAGGCGTGAATTCCATGCCGTTGACCATGTCGCCACGGTACGAATCCAGCTCAACACCATCAATGGTTTCCGTTGGCGCCGAACGGGGTTTGGCGAACTGACCGGCCATGCGACCGACTTTGACCACCGGCATCGCAGCACCATAGGTCAGAACGACCGCCATCTGCAGCAGCACCCGGAAGGTATCTCTGATGTTATCCGGGTGAAATTCAGCGAAACTTTCGGCGCAGTCACCGCCTTGCAGGAGAAACCCGTGACCGTTGCAGACTTCACCGAGGGCGCGTTTGAGGCTGCGGGCTTCTCCGGCAAAAACCAGCGGCGGCGACGTGCGCAGACGGTCGGTAACGGCCTTTGCCGCTGCGGCATCGGGATAAACCGGGACCTGAGAGATCGGTTTGTCGCGCCAGCTTGATGGTGTCCAGGTGTTGCTCATCTTGTCCTCAAACTCTTTTTTCTGCCCAGGAAGGCCCGCCAGAATTTATCCGTAATCGGGGCCATGAAAACAGGAGTGCTCGGTATACGCCGCTTCCCCGTCCATTTCCAGAGAAAGTCTAATGTAGTCGCCAATGTCCTTGCGGTCGGTGCCTTCAGGGCCATATTGTGACAGGTGTCTGAAGGAGAGCCGTGAATGTTTCCCATCGATCCCGCCGTTTATCTCGCCTACCTGGGCACGGTTTTCCTGCTCGCCATTACACCGGGCACGGACAATATATATGTGCTGACCCGCACGCTGTCGCAGGGAAAATCCGCCGGTTTTCTGGCCGCCGCCGGGATCGCGCTTGCCCTGGTCGTCCACGTCACCGCCATCACGCTCGGCCTCAGTCAACTGTTTGTCACCGCGCCGAAACTCTATCTGGCGGTCAAATACGCAGGTGTCGCCTATCTGCTTTATCTTGCCTACCGGGCATTTGCGGCAGATGGCAACACCATCTCACTCCGCGCGGCGAACAGCGGCCTGCCGAAGCTCAGAATCATCCGTCAGGCGGCGACGCTATGTTTGCTGAACCCCAAGCTCGCCGTTTTTTTTATCGCCTTCCTGCCACAATTCACCGCGCCTGACCGGGGCGAAATGCCGGTCCAGCTCTTCGTTCTCGGCCTGAGTTTTGCGCTGCTCAGTCTCGCTGTCTTCAGCTTCGCCATCGTCTGCGTCGCCCCCGTCGGTAAAGCCCTGCAATCCAGCCCGCTGTTTTGGAAATGGCAAGGTCGGGTGTCCGGTTCCGTACTGGGGGGGATGGCGGTGTGGCTGGTCAGCGCAGACCGCTAGCGCAGGGGAGCGGGCATGGACGTGTTAGAGATTGACCAGGCGTCGCCCGATCTATTTGTGGCGCTTGCAGATGACAGGGCGCAAAAGGCCCTGTTCAAACGTTATGTCAGGTCCGTGGTTATTGAGCTTGCCGATTACTGCAACCGGGTCTGCGATTACTGTCCCGTGTCGCTGAGTGATCGCCGATCCGCGGTCAACCGCATGGACCCCGATCATTTCACCAAAATTCTCAATAACCTCAGCGAAATCAATTACGACCACGATATCTGTCTAAACCTGTTTAATGAACCACTAGCTGACGAGGGCATATACGACTCCATTCGCGCCCTGAAAAAAGCCGCGCCCAAGGCCTCTGTGTGGTTTTCGTCAAATGGCGACTACGTCAAGAAAAAGACCTTGGATAGGTTGACCAACGCCGGACTGTGGCGTCTGGTGGTGACGCTGCACAGCGAACCAGGACACGATTATAATGATCTGGATCGCCTGTCGCGGTTCAGTCAGTTTTCGGCCCGGACCGGCATCAACCTGACGTTCAAGAAATACAAACCGGGCCAGAAGATCGTTGCCACCGGTATCTACAAAGGCGTCAAGCTCAGCGTCAAAGCCGCCAACTTCGCTAACAACGGCGAAAATCGTGGAGGCCTGATGACGGGCATCCCGGTCGATCATCCGCGCACCGAACCCTGCGACCGGCCCTTTGATGACCTCACCATTTCATGGAATGGCAATGTCTATCCGTGCTGCATGTTTTTCGCCGACTCCAAAGACCACGATGACTTCATCGTCGGCAACATCGGTGACGCCGAAAGCCTGTTCGCCCTCTACGCGTCGAACCTGATGGCGTCGTTTCGAAAAGACCTGTTCTCCCACGGCCCGAAAATGCCGCCGTGTGATACCTGCACGGAATATTGTCAGGGCGAGGGGCCTGAACATAAACAGGCAAGGGCCGCCCGGTTGCAGCCTTAACTTGAGAAACAAGGTGCATTTTGGTATGATTTAGAGTGCTGGAATGAGTTGTGATGACCATCTGAACAAGTTCTAGCGAGGTTGCACCATGGCTTCTTCAAAACAATTTATATCATCGGCCGACACCTCCCGCGAGGCGGTTGGCGTATTTCATGACGTCGGTTCCCTCGATACCGCCATCGATGCCTTGCAAAGCGCGGGGTTTGATCGTGCCGAAATCAGCCTGTTGGCGGAAGAAACGACGGTGACGGAAAAGCTCGGTCATGGGTACGCCAAGGTCGCGGAGCTGGAAGACGATGCTGACGTTCCGCGCGCTGTCTACGTTGGGCGCGAGGGCGTCGCTCAAGGGCAGGCGGCTGTTGTTGGCGGCCTGTTCATGCTGGGCTCGCTTGCCGCGACCAGCCTTGTTGTGGCCTCTGGGGGCGCTTTGGCAACGGTCGCCCTTGCCGCACTTGCAGGTGGCGGCGGTGGTGGCGTTCTGGGTTCAGTATTCTCAAGCCTTCTTGGCAAACATCACGCTGACCATATCGAAAGCCAACTAAAAAAGGGTGGTTTGCTGTTATGGATTGGCATTCGCGACGACGAACACGAACAGCGCGCCGTCGATATTCTGACCGAGCACTCGGCCGACGATGTGCATGTGCACGACATCCACCACGTCCACGACCCGGAAGCCAACCCGGTGACCGGCGTTAATGTCGACCCGTTCCTGCCGGATGCACCGGTTTAGGAGAGTTTTGACGACGGCGCGTTCGTCAAGTAGCTCAGTCGGGCTGCTTCTCACGCATGGTCACAAACTCTTCCGCCGCCGTTGGGTGGATGCCGACGGTGGCATCGAATTGGGCCTTGGTCGCCCCGCACTTCATGGCGATGGCGATACCCTGGATGATTTCGGGCGCGTCGGCGCCCATCATGTGACAGCCGAGCACGACATCGGTCTTACGGTCAACGATGAGCTTCATGGTCGATCTCTCGTCTCGCCCGGAAAGTGTGTGTTTCATGGCCTTGAAGCTGGAGAGATAAATATCGACTTCCCCGCGCTCGCGGGCCTGTTCCTCGGTCAGGCCCACCGTGCCGATGGGCGGCTGACTGAATACGGCCGACGGGATGTTGTCGTAGGCCATGCTGACCGGCGTTCCGCCATAAAGCGTCTTGGCGAAGGCCATGCCTTCGGCCAATGCGACCGGGGTCAGATTCATGCGGTCGGTGACGTCGCCGATGGCGTAAATGTTGTCGACCGAGGTTTTCGAGTAGTCATCTACAACAATCGCACCCTTGCGATCAAGTTCGATGCCGGCCTCTTCAAGGCCCAGGCCCTTGGTGATCGGTGAGCGCCCGGTTGCGTACATGACCAGATTGGTTTCCAGCGGCTCGGCGTCATCAAAGCTCATGCGGAAGGTGCCGTCGCCAAGCTTTTCGATGTTGGTGACGTTGATGCCGCTGTGAATGGTAATGCCTTTTTTGGTCATTTCTTCGCGCAGGGCCGTGCGCACCGTGTCATCGAAGCCGCGCAGGATATTGTCGGCGCGGATGATTTCATGAACTTCCGCCCCCAGCGCATTAAAAATTCCGGCAAACTCGACGGCGATAAAGCCGCCGCCGACAACGACGATACGCTTGGGCAGGTCCGGCAAATCAAGGGCTTCGTTCGACGTAATCACATGCTCGATCCCCGCCACCGGGGGCATGCTGGGCCAGCCACCGGTGGCGATCAGGATGGTTTTGGCGGTGTAGGTTTTGCCGTCCACATCGACCGTGTGGTTGTCGACCAGCTTGCCGGTGCCGAACAGTTCGGTTACCCCGGCGCTGGTCAGGATGTTGTGATAGACCCCTTCCAGGCGGTTGAGTTCCTTGTCCTTGGCGGCGATCAGGCTCGGCCAGTCAAAGGCGTTGTCGCCCGGCGTCCAGCCGAAACCACGGGAATCCTCGAAGTCTTCGGCGAAGTGCGCGCCGTAGATCAGCAGTTTCTTGGGCACGCAGCCGCGCATTACACAGGTGCCGCCGGTACGCAGATTTTCGACCACGGCGACTTTGGCCCCCATCGCCGATGACATCCTCGATGCCCGCACCCCGCCGGAGCCTGCACCAATGGTAATCAGGTCAAAATCATAAGCCGTCATGGGTTTTGCTCTTTGTTGGTTTTGGATGATCCAACACATAAGGCGCTACGCCCGCCAACGCCACCCTGTTGCTCAAATATCAATCTTCCAACACACGGCGCAGCGGCTCAAGCTGGGCTTCGTAGTGCTTCCACGCCTGCACGGAATCGCTGTAAAGTGGGCGTCGGACCTGACCGGAGCTTGCCGTCGAAACGGGACGGTCCGATTTATGAAAATCCAGACAGGCATCGTTCCATTCGAGGCCGCAATATTCGAGAAGCCGTTTGGTCTGTTCCAGTTGATCCGAGACGACGTCTTCATATTGGATATCGTATATGAACCCTGGCAGGACGCGATGCCAGTGGGCTATCAGGTCGCGGTAAAGGTTGTAATTTTGGCCGATTTCCGTCTGGTCGTAGGCGTAGTCATGCCAATAGGGAAGGTGGAGTTTGAATATGGACAGGCAGGTATCCATTGGATTGCGACGGCAATGAATGATCTTGGCGTTGGGAAGGGCCAGCCGGATCAGGCCGATATTCAGAAAATTATCCGGCATCTTGTCGGTAATGAAACGGGCATCGCTTGAGTACCGTCGTATCTCCTGCACATATAGGTTTCCAAGCCGAGTTAGATCGGAAAACGCTACGGCTTCGGTCCCGCTGGTGGTTGCAAGCGCAAGGGACTCTGCCTGGAAACGGTCGGCAATATAGTGAAGGTGTTTCAGTTCTCCGGCACCGTGAACGTCAGAGTGGCTCGCCAGAATCTGCTCGACCAGCGTCGTACCTGAACGCGGCATGCCGAGGATGAATATGGGCGTCGGGTCATCAATGCCGCTGGTCTCGAATTGTTTGAAAAATGCGGGTGTGAACAGGTTTTTGAGGTTTTGGTACCTGATTTTGTCCGTATCTAAGCTATAAGTAACGGAGTTCCGTTTCTCCAGGTTGCCGATTGCGAAATAATCGAATGCCTTGTCGTATTGCCGCAGATCGTCAAAGGCTTTCCCGAGGCCAAATGCCAAATGTATTCGTTTTTCCGTATTTAGGTCAGACGATGATATCAATCTTTCCATGGATGTAATATTTTCTTCATCCGCATCCAGATGTTTTCGGGCTAGCGCCATGGCGTGGCGGGCTTCCGCGTATTCAGGATCGATGCTAATCGCGCGAATGTAGCAGGACAGGGCATCCTTTTTTCGCCCAAGGCTCTCTTCAAGGTTGCCTAAATTGAGATAAGCCTCAACGAAATCCGGTTGAAGGGAAATCGCGTTTTTAAAGCAACCCAGCGCGCCGTCGATCTGGCCCAATTCCTTCAAGGTGTTGCCTTTGGCAATTATTGCCCCTGGATAATTCGAGCGAAGAGCAAGCGCCTTGTCAAAGCTTTCCAGCGCCGGCTCGAACTGCCCGGAGCTTTTGAGAGCTATCCCCAGATTATAATGGGCCAGCGCGTCACCGGGGCGAAGGCTAAGTGCAATGCGGTAGTGGTGTGCGGCGGCATCCAGCTGCTCGAGTTCGTGAAAGGCAGCAGCCAGATTATACTGCGCTTCAGCGTAGTCGGGATTGATCTCCACGGCACGGCGGAAGCTTTCAACCGCTTGCTTGGTTTGCCCCGAACTTTTGTAAGCCTGACCCACATTGTTGTAATACGCGGGTTGATCAGGATCGGCGGATATGGCCTGGGTGATGTATTTAATTCCCGCCACCAGATTGTTGCTCTGACAGGCCAGAATGCCGAGAAGATGCGCGGCCTCAGCATGCCGGGGATCAACTTTCAGGACTTTGCGGAGAACAGCTCCTGCCTGATGGGTTTGTCCTGCCCCGAGCAGCTGTTGACCCTTCAGAAACAATTCTGAAGTTTGTCGTAGCGGCTTCTGATGGCGGCGTCGGGTACCTTTATTCATCTGCCGAATCTAGCCCATGCGCTTTGGATTTGACCAGCCAATTCAATACCTGCTCAACGTGTCGGGACTTGGCTTCAGGTTTCACCCAAGCTATTCTCCGCTCCATTAACCGGTGGGCCAGGATGTTCCTTGGCCCACATCGGCAACGGGCGATAACCATGAAAACAGTAACATTCATCGGTGGATTTTTGCGCACCGGTACCAGTCTCCTGCAATCCATTCTTTGTCAAGGGCGCGACACCAATCCGATGATCGGTGAGGTCATTTATCTGCGTGGGCTGGTCGAAACCTATGCCCGCTGCCTTTACATGTTTGATCAGCATGCCCGCTTTTATTTTGATGATGATCGTCATCTGGGTGAATTTTGCGGAAATCAGGTTCGCCAACTGCTGGATTTGACGCGGGCGCGGTATGGAAACCCGGCGCATTTGATTCTCAAACACCCGCAACTGACACCGAATTTTCCGTTGTTGAGTGAGCTTGTGGCGGAGGCCCGATTCGTTGTGATCCTGCGTGACCCAAGGGATGCCGTCGCCTCGGCGGTTCGTGCCGGGCGCAAGGGTGCGCCGGAGTTCGCCGGGATGACTCCGGCCCGGATCGCGGCAGATTATTTATCCTATTACCAGCGCTGTTTTGAGAGCCCGGACGCCGGCTTCCATCAAAAAACGCTTTATGTCAAATATGAACACCTGGTGCGCGACCCGCTGTCCGTAACCGCCGAGTTGCAGGCGTTTCTGGGCATTGATCTTGGCGAATTCCATCCTTTGAAGGAAAATTCCGACGAGGACTGGTTACGTGCCGGGTCGCAGGCATCCGGGCAACCCTTCCATTCTCCGCATTATGGCAAGGCCGTTACGGATAGCCGTGTCGGGCAGTATAATGATGTGCTGAACAAGCGCGATATCCAGAAAATCGAGGCCGATTGCCGGATGCTTCTTGATATTCTGGAGGTGCCATCGCCAACCTTTGTTGTCGGCGCGCCCTGAACCGTCCAGAGGCGGTTTGACATGTCGCATGTCAGTGTGTTGCAAAAAAAACACAATGTAGCAAAAAAACATCAAGACAGGTTGATTTTACTAGGTGCTGGGGGGGAACTGTCTAGAATACCCACGATCAGAGATGGGGTGCCGTTGTTATCCGGTGTTTGGATCATCCGACAGTATCAGGTCTCGTAAATCTAGGGGAAACCCCACCAAATCGGTGTAAGGAGAGATAAAAGTGAATATCAAAACTGTTCTTAAAACATCTGTTGCTGCTGCTGCTCTCGTAGCTATCGGCGCACCGGCTGTTGTTTCGCAGGCTGAAGCCGGCATCAACAACGGCAACAAAAACAGCTTGGTCATGAGCGGCCAGATCGTCCGCAACTTGATCTATCAAGACAATGGCGACAGCCACCAGCTGTTCCACGCTGACGGTGTTAACACCCGTTCACGTGTCCGCTGGATTGTTTCCGGGCAGATGACTGAATCCGTAGGAATTGGCGGACTCGTCGAAATGAACTTCCCGTCCAGTAACGCGACCGGTTCTTTGGGAACTGCTGGCTCCAACAACGGCGAAGTCAACACCGACACGGCTTTCGCAATTCGCCATTCGCGGATTGATTTCAAGCACAAAGCTGCAGGTACACTGTCCATCGGTCAGTCTTCCGTTGCTGGCGACGGCGCAACCACTCAGTCGTTCTTGCCGGGTGCCGCTATCGGCAGTTCCGGAGGCAACCCCGAAATCATGCGTGCTTCAACGTTCTTTAACGACACAACGAAGGCGGTTTCTGCTATTGGTAGCTCAGCTATCGGAAACTTCGACCCGAGCCGTGAAGATCGTATCCGGTACGATACGCCTTCTTTCGGTGGCCTGAAGCTGTCCGTGTCACACCAGGACAGTGGTGCATCGGTTGGGGCTAACTATTCCGGCAAGTTCGGTGGTGTACAGGTTGCCGCGGCGGCGTTCTACCGTAACACGGCTGCAAGTTCCACCACGGTTGACTCGACCATGGGTGGTTCTATTGCTGCCAAACACGACAGCGGGATTTCGGCTGAATTTGGTTATTCCAAAGAAGATGCCCCGACTGGCGTTTTGATCGAAGGTAAAAACTGGCATGCTGGTGTTGGTTATTCAGCTAACCTGACCAATCTTGGCTCCACTGGTTTTGTTTTCGCATACGGCCATACCGACGACGGTGTTGCTAATGGTGATACAGGTAAATCCTGGACGGTTTCTGTTAACCAGAAAGTTTCGTCCGTTGGTGCCGACATCTATGCTGGTTACGCCCGTGCATCCTATGATGATAGCACGGCCAACAGCTACGACGATTTCTCCACGATTTTCGCGGGAACTCGCCTGAACTTCTAGTCTTTGGCTGGAAATTCAGGACGCTGGGTTTTCCCGGTGTCAAAATTGGGAACCGGGGCCTTAAGGCCCCGGTTTTCTTTTGCCTTCGGTGATCTCCGGCGGCATGGATTTTATGGTTTCGAGGGTAGTTTTGAAAACGGCTGGGGAGACGGTCCGTTGCGCGGGAAACCATCCTTTACCTGCTTTTAACCCGCCATCGCAATCAGGTCTATTCCGAGGCTGATTCGGCGTTCGTTGCTCACGAACGGGCGGGTGCCATGATAAAAATAGGAAGGGAACAGGGCCGCCATGCCTTCATGGGGCTGGACGGCGAGGATATCCGGCGTTACCGAATTTTTTATATCTTCGGGTAAATGCCCAAATTCGAGCCATCCTGCTTTATCGTTAGCCGTTTTGACGGCTTCCGGCAGGTTGATGTAATAGGCACCGCTGACCCGAGCCGCGTCATGGAGGTGGGTGTTCTGAAACCCGCTTGAATTGAGCAGCTGAGCCTCGGCTGAAATCCGCCCGGGGGAAAACGATTGCCTTAGAAAGGCATGTTCGGGATCAATCGGCAAGTCCTCGACATAGCGGCGAAATATGTCCTGAAGCCAGTCCTTCAGGGCGATTACCGGCTTTGCCGGGTCATCCAGGATATTTCTGGTGTGCAATCCGTTGCTGGTTGCGGTTAAAAAGGGGTCGAATTTTTTGGTGTCCGGTGCATCCAGGTGTTTGATCAAATCCTGATGAAAGTTGGCCAGGTTTTCATACCCGTCCGGAACGGGCATAGGGAATGTGCGGATGAAGCGCCCATGATCAACCAGTTCCCGCGATGCCTCTGGTCTTCCCAGTTCCATCAGCAGAACGGCCTTCAGGGCGATGGCTTCCTGTTGGTTGGGGTTTTTCTTCAGACTGCGGTTGACCGAGACCAGGGCCGGGGCAGGCTGACCGGTAGCAAGAAGGGCTTTTGCCAAGTTAAAGTGGCCGATGGCCAGGCCCGGGTATTCCCGGATGACCCGCTCATATCGTCGGATCGCCTTGGAATATTCGCCCTGTTTTTCCAGCAGAGTGCCGACATTGAGTCTGATTTCCGGTGATCTTGGGGCCAGCTTTTCCGCCCGCATATACATTTCCAGCGCTTCTTCGGAGCGACCCAGCGCATGCAGCGTATTGCCCTGATTATTTAATGCCTGAGTGAAATCGGGTTTTAATTTGATCGCCCGGGAAAATCGCTCGGCGGCGGCTTCATATTCCCATCCCTCGGCGAGAACGAGAGCATAATCATGATTGAATTCGGCGCTGTCCTCACCCAACGCGGCGGCCTGATTAAGATAGTCGAGAGCGGCCTCAACATTATTGCGCGATAAGGCGGAGAGCCCTTTCCGATAAAGGGTGCCGGAATCTGTGGTGTTCATGTTGTTTTGCATCCCCCACTTTTGTCATGTCGCCCCCAACCGTCCTGGATATGATATGCAATATCCGGATCGCCCGCCTAAATGCTGTTGTCCTTGGTTTTCTTTTGCGGATCTGGGGCCTCGTCCTCCGTCCCATATTCCTTCATCAGGTCCTGGTAGAGTTTTTTTGCCTTTTCCGCCTGTTCTTCAAGCCAGGGTTTTGCCTTTTCAATCCTGTCCTTGACCCAGGGTTTGGCGCTGTCATAGGCGACTCCGGCATCGCAGGCCGCATAACGCCCTGAACACACTGTCACGCAAGGCGCCCTTTGCGCAGTATCATCAGGGTAATTCGTTGAGCATTGGGCCTTGCACTGCTCGAAGATGTTGGCGCACTGCGCCGATTTTTCCGTCGCCGTCTGGGCCTCGGCCAGACTGCTCCAGGAGAGGGTCATTAAAGTCACCAGACACAGGGTTGAGTTTCTCATAATCTAATGCTCACTCCACGGTTACACTTTTTGCCAGATTCCGGGGCTGGTCCACATCGGTGCCTTTCAGCACGGCGACATGATAGGCCAGTAACTGTACAGGAATGGCATACAAAATGGGCGAAACAAAGGCATCGACTTTCGGCAGAGTAACGATTTCCGCCGCTGAATCCGTGATGCGTGCGGCCCCCTCGTGATCCGAAAGGAAAATCAACCGTCCGCCCCGCGCCATTACCTGCTCAACGTTGGAAACTGTCTTGTCGAGCAGCGTGTCACTGGGGGCAATGACAATCACCGGCATGTCCTCGTCAATCAGGGCAATGGGGCCATGTTTCATTTCACCTGCAGCGTAACCTTCAGCGTGAATATAGGATATTTCCTTCAATTTAAGGGCACCTTCAAGTGCCAGCGGGTAATTGGAACCCCGCCCCAGATACAGCGCGTCGCGGGATTCCGAAATACTCCCGGCGATCTCCTTCAGGCGCTGGTCGTGATTGAGGATTTCCGCCGCTCGGGCCGGAACCTCGGTCAATGCGCCAATCAGCCGCCCCTGTTCCTTGTCATCAATCGCTCCTCTGGCATGGGCCATGGCGACACAGAAGCAGGCGAGGACGGTCAGTTGTGTGGTAAAAGCCTTGGTCGAGGCGACACCGATTTCCGGGCCGGCCAGCGTATGCAGGACGGCATCGGATTCGCGCGCGATAGCACTTTCCGGCATATTGATAATCGACAGGATGTGCTGGCCCTGGGAGCGTGCATAGCGAAGAGCCGCCAAGGTGTCGATGGTCTCGCCTGATTGTGAGATAAACAGTGCAGCACCACCCTCGAACATAGGGGCTTCGCGATAGCGGAATTCCGACGCTATATCGATTTCAACAGGAATACGGGCGATTTGTTCGAACCAGTATTTGGCGACCATACAGGCATAATAGGCCGTGCCGCAGGCGACCAGGGTCAGTTTTGTCACCGTGGCCAAATCAAAACCAATGTCCGGCAAGGTAATTTTTCGCTCAGTTGGATTTATGAAGGCATGGAGGGTGTCGCCAATGACCTGGGGTTGCTCGTAAATCTCCTTGAGCATGAAATGACGGTATCCGCCCTTGCCGATCCCGGCTCCGGACAACTCACTTTGGCGGATTTCGCGGGTTACCGGATTGTTCCCTGCATCAAAAATTTCGACACTTTCCGATGTCATCACGGCCCAGTCACCGTCACCCAGATAGATGATCCTGTTGGTCAGCGGAGCAAGCGCAACGGCATCGGAGCCCAGATACATTTCACCGTCGCCGATGCCGATGGCGAGAGGGCTGCTCTGTCGGGCAGCGATCATCAGGTCTTCATCGCCGGAAAAAATAATGCCGAGGGAAAACGCACCCCTTAATTTCGCAAATACGTCCGCACAGGCATCTCGGGGACTGAGCCCCTTGTCGATATTGAGCTGGATCAGATGAACAACCACTTCCGTGTCAGTATCCGACGCAAGGCGGCATCCCGCTGCCGCGACTTCTTCGCGGAGCTCCTGAAAATTTTCGATAATGCCATTGTGTACAATGGCGACGCTGGCGCTGGCGTGGGGATGGGCGTTATCTTCGTTGGGGATTCCATGGGTTGCCCAGCGCGTATGACCCAACCCGGTTTTCCCGGATAGAGGCGACTGAGATACCGTATTTTCAAGGTTCTTGATTTTGCCTTCAGCCCTGCGGCGCTCGATCTGACCGTTGATAACGGTGGCGATTCCGGCGGAGTCGTAACCTCGATATTCCAGACGTTTAAGGCCGTCGATCAAAAGGGAGGTAACGTCATCTTTTCCAATGATTCCGATAATGCCACACATGCTCTTGATATTTCCTATTCCTTGAGGGCGTTCTTTTTCGCCTGACGATCAGCGCGGAAGCGGGTTGCCCAGCCTTTAATCGCCTTTTGCGGCGCACGGGTGACCGCCAGTTCATCCGCCGCAACGTCTTTTGAAATGGTGCTGCCCGCGCCGACAATGGCTCCTTCGCCAATGTTCACGGGTGCGACCAGCGCTGTATTCGATCCGATGAACGCACCCTCACCGATCCCGGTTCGGGATTTCAGGAACCCGTCGTAATTACACGTGATCGTGCCTGCGCCGATGTTGGCTTTTGCGCCAACGTCGGCGTCACCGACATAGGAGAGGTGATTGGCCTTCGCACCTTCGCCGAGGATGGCGTTTTTCACCTCAACGAAATTGCCGACCCTGGCGTCCCGGCCAATGTCGGCACCGGGTCGCAATCTGGCAAAGGGCCCGATGATTGCACCTTCCGATACCGTCGCGCCCTCGATATGGGAGAATGCCCTCACTTCAACATTATCGGCCAGGGTGACACCGGGGCCAAAGACCACGTTCGGACCGATTATCACATCCTGCCTGACTGCCGTATCAAAGGAAAAAAAGACGCTTAGCGGGTCAACCAGTGTCGCACCGCCATCCATCGCCCGTTGACGCAGACGAACCTGCATCAACCGTTCGGCTTCGGCCAGGTCCGCGCGGGTATCGACGCCCAGGAGCTCATCCGAGTCACCCTCAACCCAGGCGCAGCTGGCACCGTCTTGACGGGCCAGGGCGACAATGTCAGTCAGATAATATTCACCCTTGGCATTGTTGTTACCAAGCCGGGCGATCAACGACTTCAGGCGGGTGCCACTGATTGCCATAATCCCTGAATTGCAAAGATCGATTCGGGCCTCATCCTCCGTTGCGTCCCCCGCTTCCACGATAGCCTCCAGATTCCCGTCATCGCCAGTGATCAGTCGGCCGTAGTTGCCGGGATCGCGGGAGCGAAAACCTAGGACCACAACTGCGGGATTATCCGGACCCCGGCGGCGTTCGATCATCCGTGAAATGGTTTCCGGCTGGATTAGTGGATCGGCGCCAAACAGCACCAGCACATCCTGATCGTCTTGACCCAGCAGAGGCAACGCCGAACGAACGGCATCTCCGGTGCCCAGTTGACGGGCTTGCACGGCAACCGAATGGGGCGCAACGGCTTCTTCGACCTGTTTTGCATCCTCTGATATGACGACAATGCTGCGCTTCACACCCGCCGCTTCGAGTGCCGACAGGACATGACCAACAAGAGAGCGTCCGGCGACTTTATGCAGAACCTTTGGCCACCTGGATTTCATCCGCGTTCCGAGCCCGGCTGCCAGCACGATTGCGCGCGCGGCTGATGTGGATTGAGGCTTGGTCATCGGGCTCCGGTTGTATAGATAATAAAGTCGGGTCGAACGGCAAAGACGTTGCCATAGGCCTCTGGACTCGCCAAGTCAAAGATTGTTTCCAATTCTTGCAAGGACCTCCCCAACATGCCTCTTCCCGAAGCCGTCATTTTTGATCTTGATGGCACACTTATCGATAGCGCCCCTGATCTCAGATTTGCCCTCAACCGGCTGCTGACCAATGAGGGGCGGCGTGAATTGTCTCTTGACGAAGTTATCGGCATGATCGGCGACGGCGTTCCCAAGCTGGTCGAACGGGGGTATCGGGCCACAGGAGTTGTGCCGGACACTGCCGAATTGGCGGGGCGGGTGGTTGTTTTTGGTCGCGATTACGAGGTTAATGCGACTGTACATACGAAACTTTTCCCAGGCGCATTGACTGTCCTAAAGGCCCTTCAAGAGGCGGATGTTCTTGTTGGACTATGCACCAACAAGCCGGTTCAGGCGACGCGTGAAATTCTTACGGAATTCAAAGTTGAAGAATTTTTCAACTCCGTCGTCGGCGGCGATTCACTGGGGGGCGTTCGTAAGCCAGACCCCCGCCATCTTCAGGCCGTGCTGGATGATCTGAAAGTATCATCGGAAGTTGCCGTGATGGTGGGTGACAGCGCCAACGATATTGCGGTAGCGAAAAACGCCGGCGTCAAGGCGATAGCGGTGTCGTTTGGATACTGCCACGGATCGGTATCCGCGCTTGATGCGGATGCGGTGATTGATCATTTCGATCAACTGGTGCCCGCGCTTGATGCGCTGGTATGACGAGCGCCTGATGCGCTGGTTTAATAGAGGGCTTCTGGCTTGACAGTCACACCATCGCCGCCCTATATGACGGCGTCTGACCAATGCGGGCGCGTAGCTCAGCGGGAGAGCACTCGCTTCACACGCGAGGGGTCACTGGTTCAATCCCAGTCGTGCCCACCATTGGATCTGGGACTTTACAATATCAGCTCAACGTCCGCCGGACGGCGTTTTTCCAGCCGTCGTATTTTCGCGCCCGTTCGTTTTCTGCCAAATGCGGGGTGAACCGTTGATCCAACGCCCAGCCATTGGCGAAAGTCTCCATATCCGGATACACGCCAACCTGAAGCCCGGCCAGATAGGCGGCACCCAAGGCTGTGGTTTCCAGCACCCGCGGACGATCGACCGGGGCATCAAGCGTGTCGGCGAGGCATTGCATGGTCCAGTCTGAATTGACCATGCCGCCATCGACGCGCAGGACCGTATCGCCGGGCGAACCCCAATCTCTTCGCATGGCTTCCAGCAGGTCGCGGGTCTGGTAACACACACTTTCCAGGGTTGCGCGGGCGATTTCTTTCGGTCCGGTGCCCCGGGTCAGGCCGAACAGGGCCCCGCGGCAGTCGGCATCCCAGTAGGGCGCGCCCAGACCGACGAAGGCGGGAACGAGATAAATGTCCTGATTAGGGTCGGCTTGCAGAGCAAGATTCCCGGAATCGGATGCATGTTCGATCAGGCCCAATCCATCGCGCAACCACTGCACGGCGGCGCCAGCGATAAATATGGACCCCTCCAGTGCGTATGTGGTTTTGCCGTCCAGCTGGTACGCGATGGTTGTCAGCAGTCGATTTGTCGATTGGACGGCGTTCTCTCCAGTATTCAGCAGGGCAAAACACCCGGTCCCATAGGTAGATTTCATCATTCCCGGCTTGAAACAGGCTTGGCCGACCGTGGCGGCCTGCTGGTCACCGGCAATCCCGGCAATTCTGATCGGCGCACCAAACAGATCGGGTTCGGTTTCACCGAAGTCCGCGGCGCTGTCTCTGACGTCCGGTAACATGGCCCGGGGAATGTGTAACAGCTCCAGAAGCGTGTCATCCCAGCAGCCGTCGTGAATGTTATAAAGCAGCGTGCGGCTGGCGTTGGTGGCGTCGGTCGCATGTTCCCTGCCGCCCGTCAACCGCCACAACAGAAATGTATCGACGGTTCCAAAAGCCAGCTTTCCCTGTTCTGCGGCGGCGCGGGCGCCTTTTACATTGTCCAGTATCCAGGCGACCTTGGTACCGGAGAAATAAGGGTCAAGCAGCAGTCCGGTTTTAGCCGTCACCGCGGCCTCGTGCCCGCCCTCTTTCAGGTTGGCGCAGACGTCAGCGGTTCGCCGATCCTGCCAGACGATGGCGCGGTGAATGGGTTTGCCGGTTGCGCGATCCCAGACAAGCGTCGTTTCGCGCTGATTTGTAATACCGATGGCGGCAACATCACTGGCATTGACGCCAGCTTTCAAAAGAGCGGCCTTACTGGTTGCCAGGGTGGTGTTCCAGATGTCTTCTGGATCGTGTTCGACCCAGCCCGAATCCGGAAAGTGTTGTTCGAATTCCTGCTGATCAATTGCAATTGGGGAGATGTTTTCATCAAACAGGATCGCTCGTGATGATGTTGTTCCCTGATCAATCGACAGTACATAAGGTGTCACGCTACTTCCCCCGGTGTTATGTGCCTGCCGCCTATTCGACCATAGAGGCGCGGTTCTCGTCCATCCATTTTGACAAGTGCTGAACTTCATCAGCCGTCAATCTGAGGCCGAGCTTGGTTCGCCGCCAAAGAATATCTTCCGAGGTTTTCGCCCACTCTTTGCGGATCAGATATGCAACCTCGCGCTCATAGAGGCCCGCACCGAAATGTTCTCCCAGGTCGCTTTTATTATTAACACCGGCGAGCAGGTCATGAGCGCAGGTTCCATAACCATGCGCCAGGCGGAGGATCAATTGTGGGTCCATATAGGGGTGTGCCTGACTGAGGCTGTCTGTCAAATGGTTAAACTGCTCAAACGCAAAATCCCCGCCGGGCAGTGGAACCCCGGTCGTCCATGGATTGCCAGGCTTGGCGAAGCAAGTTTCGATTTTCTCGATTGCCTCTTCGGCGAGACGCCGATAAGTGGTGATTTTACCGCCGAATATATTAAGCAACGGTGCCTGGCCTTTTGGATGATCAAGTTCCAGCACGTAGTCGCGGGTTGCCTTTTGTGCGGATGTTTCGCCACTGTCAAACAGGGGGCGCACGCCTGAATAGGTCCAGACAACGTCGCTTGGCCCAATGGTCTTTACGAAATATTCGTTGGCCGCGTCACAGAGGTAGGCGATCTCATCTTCCGAGGCCTCGATTTTTGTCAACTCACCCTTGAAATCCACATCTGTCGTTCCGATCAGGGTGAAATCCCGCTCATAGGGAATGGCAAATATGATTCGTTTATCGGCGTTCTGAAAAATATAGGCGCGGTCGTGGTCGAATTGCCTTGGAACAACAATGTGGCTGCCCTTGACCAGACGAACCTGTGAGCGTGAATTTGACCCGATCCTGTGGTTCAGAACTTCGGCAACCCATGGTCCGGCGGCATTTACAAGTGTCTTTGCCTGGATCGTCCGCGTTGTCTGATCCAGAGTATTTGTTGTTGATATTTCCCAGATTTCTCCTTTGCGCGTGGCCGCGGTAATTTCTGTGCGAACGTGTATACCGGCACCTTTTGTGGCGGCATCCATGGCATTCAATGTTACCAGCCGCGCATCATCGACCCAACAGTCGGAATATTCGAAGCCTTTGCGCAGGTGGCCTCTTAGCGGTTTTCCGGCCGCGTCCTGGGACAGATCAATGGCGCGACATCCGGGCAGTATTTTTCGACCCCCCAAGTGGTCATAAAGGAACAATCCCAGGCGGATGAGCCAGGCCGGACGCAAACCTGGCAGATGCGGCAGCACAAACCGCAGGGGCCAACTGATGTGTGGAGCCATCGACAGCAGGACTTCGCGTTCTTTCAGCGACTCGCGAACCAGTCGAAATTCATAATGTTCCAGATATCGCAATCCGCCATGAATCAGTTTTGTGGAAGACGAAGAGGTGCCGCTGGCAATATCGTATTTTTCAAACAGGGCGACGGACAATCCCCGGCCTGCCGCGTCACGCGCAATTCCGCAGCCGTTTATGCCCCCGCCAATAATTGCGATATCGTAAATCTTGCTGTCCAACGCCAGGATATCCGTTTCATTTCTTGCATGTTTTCGGATGCCAAAAACTTAAACGAAGAAAAACGAACTCACAACGAAAAAAAATCGAAATTTAATTATTCAGGTCATTTCCGCCAGCACGATGGCGACGTCATTCTCATTACAGATTCTGGAAAGGCCATCAGGGAGGGGCTGGTCGGTGATGAAGGTGTTGACCTGCGAAATGTGTCCCATCCTGACCGGGGCGGTGCGTTCGAATTTCATGCTGTCGGCCACCAGAATGGTGTGGTGGGAATTTTCGATGATGGCTTGCGCGACTTTTACTTCACGATAGTCAAAGTCCAGCAATGATCCGTCCTGATCAATCCCGGAAACGCCAATAATCGCGAAGTCGACCTTGAATTGACGGATAAAATCGCCGGCGGCTTCGCCAATGACCCCACCATCTGAATGCCGGACAACGCCACCGGCAACAATGATTTCAATGCTTGGACTGCCCATAAGAATATTGACAACATTGATATTATTGGTAATGGCAAGAAGGTTTTTTTTGTTTATCAAGGCTGTAGCCACCTGTTCGGTGGTGGTGCCGATATTGATAAAAAGCGAACAGTTGTTGGGGATCATCGATGCCGCTTTTAAGCCGATCCGCCGCTTTTCGTGGGGAGCAATGACCCGTCTGGAGTCATATCCGACGTTGGAAACGCGGGTCGAAAGGGTTGCGCCGCCATGAACCCGTTGCAGCATGCCGGAATTACACAGCTCATTCAGGTCCTTGCGAATTGTCTGCGGTGTAACTGAAAAATGCAGGGCAAGATCGTCCACATTGACCCGCCCCAGGTCCTGGGCGAGGTCTATAATGTCGGATTGCCTGGGCGACATCGGCGTTCCGTTGGCGGTTTCGTTGCGTGTGATCATCTTCGATTCATAGCCTGTCGGAGTTGAAATTGCCAGAGGAGTGTCTCTTCGTAATTTCAATTGACTTTCGTTTTCTTTCGAATGATAGTTCGAATCGTTTTTGAAAGGGAGGAAACCTGATATGAGAACGAAATTGTTGGCTGCCCTGACCGGGGCAGCGATGATGTCGGCTGCGACTGCAAGTTACGCCGGCATGGATGAAGCGAAAAAGTGGGTGGACAGCGAATTTCAACCATCCGCGCTTTCAAAAAGTGACCAGATGAAAGAAATGGCGTGGTTCGTCAAGGCCGCGCAACCCTTCAAGGGGATGGAAATCAATGTGCTTTCCGAAAGTATCCCCACACATAGCTATGAATCCAAGACTCTCGCCAAGGCATTTGCAGAAATCACCGGCATCAAGGTTAATCATCAGATTCTTGGTGAAGGTGAGGTGGTTCAGGCTGTTCAGACCCAGATGCAGACCAATCGAAATCTGTACGATGGCTACATCAACGACTCCGATCTGATCGGTACGCACTCACGCCTGCAACTGGCGGTCAATCTGACGGACTGGATGGCTGGCGAAGGCAAGGATGTGACCGACCCGATGCTTGATGTCGGTGATTTCATCGGAACGTCGTTTACCACCGGGCCGGACGGCAAACTATATCAGTTGCCCGATCAGCAGTTCGCCAACCTTTATTGGTTCCGCAAGGACTGGTTTGATCGTCCCGACCTCAAAAAAAGGTTCAAGGCCAGATATGGTTATGATCTTGGCGTTCCGGTCAACTGGTCCGCCTACGAAGACATTGCCGAATTTTTCTCTGTCTACGTTAAGAAAATCGACGGTAAGAAGATTTACGGCCACATGGATTATGGTAAGCGCGCTCCCGATCTGGGGTGGCGGATGACCGACGCCTGGCTTTCCATGGCTGGCGAAGGTTCCAAGGGTGAGCCGAATGGCGTGCCGGTGGACGAATGGGGCATCCGCATGGAAAAAGGTAGCTGCAACCCGGTTGGCGCATCGGTGTCGCGTGGTGGTGCCGCCAATAGTCCGGCTGCGGTTTATGCTATCCGCAAATGGGATGAGTGGCTGCGCAAATACGCGCCTCCGGGTGCCGCTAGTTACGACTTCTATCAGTCCTTGCCTGCGTTGTCTCAGGGTAACGTGGCGCAGCAGATTTTCTGGTATACCGCCTTTACCGCATCCATGGTTGCACCGAAAGATAAAGGCAATAATACCGTTGATGATGCCGGAAAACCGCTATGGCGGATGGCGCCGTCACCGCACGGTCCTTACTGGAAAAAAGGTCAGAAACTTGGCTACCAGGATGCCGGTTCATGGACGCTGTTCAAGTCGACACCGGTTGATCGCCGCAAGGCGGCTTGGTTGTATGCGCAGTTCGTTGTGTCGAAGACTGTCGATGTGAAGAAAAGCCAGGTTGGCCTGACCTTTATCCGCGACAGCACGATCAATCACCAGTCGTTCACGGATCGTGCCCCCAAACTGGGTGGCCTGATTGAGTTCTATCGTTCTCCTGACCGCGTTCTGTGGTCGCCAACGGGTATTAACGTTCCGGATTATCCGAAGCTGGCCCAGATCTGGTGGCAGCAGATCGGCGATGTCAACTCCGGTGCGTTCACCCCGCAACAGGCTATGGACAGGCTCGCCGCCGAGATGGACCTGGTCATGTCCCGTATGCAGGCGGCGGATGAAAAAGCCAACACCTACGGCGGATGTGGCCCGCGCCTGAACAAGGAATCGGACCCGTCGGTCTGGCTCAACAAGCCGGGTTCGCCCAAGGCGAAGCTGGCCAACGAAAAACCAAAAGGTGAAACCGTCAATTATGACGAACTCATCAAGCGGTGGAAAAAAGGCTAAGACCAAAGCCTGAATTGGCATGATGACGGCCCGGGGGGTGAAAATCGCCCTCCGGGTTCCTCATTGAAGGTCTTTTTTTCATTTAGTTCTCTGAGTTGATGTAAGGTTTGTGCGCGGCGGCCTCTTCTTCCTGATCTGGTGGAGGTAAGCGGACTGACCAATGCGGGCAAATGCGGGATCGCCAAGAATGACTCTAGCACTCAAAAACGTCATTAAAAGAGTAGGGGCGGATACCCATATTCATGCCACCAATGTTGAATTGGCGGCTAATCAGTTCAACATCCTGTTAGGCACCACGCTGGCTGGCAAGACCACACTTATGCAACTGATGGCCGGGTTGCAGACTCCGACATCCGGTGAGGTCTGGTTCAACGGCAAAAATGTAACCGGTGTCCCGGTGCAAAAAAGGAACGTTTCATTCGTTCATCAACAATTTATAAATTATCCTCATTTTTCCGTCTTCGATAATATCGCCTCTCCGCTACGTGTCGCCGGGGCTTCACGCAAAGACATCGAACAGCGCGTTGGCGCGGTTGCCGAATTGCTGAGGCTCACGCCGATGCTTGGCCGCCGGCCAGGCGAATTGTCCGGCGGTCAGCAGCAGCGAACCGCCCTGGCGCGCGCTCTGGTCAAGGATTCGGATCTGGTTTTGCTTGATGAGCCGTTGGCTAATCTTGATTACAAACTTCGTGAAGAGTTGCGCGACGAATTGCCCCGGCTGTTCCATGACCGCGGCTGTACCGTGGTTTATGCAACTACGGAACCGACCGAAGCCCTGTTGCTGGGCGGCTATAGCGCGACCATGCATGAAGGCCGGGTCACCCAGTTTGGCAACACCGCCGACATCTATCGCCGACCGTTCGATCTGCCGACGGCAAAGGTTTTTTCCGACCCCCCCATCAACGTGGCTGAGGTCAGGCTGACCGACGGGAAGTTCATATTCAACGACCAAATCAGCTGGCCGTCGACCGGTCGGGGTTTGGCGGACGGTCTCTATCGGATGGCGGTGCGTCCGCATTTCGTCACCCTTGATCCCGGTGCGCGGAAACATGTCAAACTTGAAGGCCGGGTTCTGGTTGCTGAGCTCAGCGGCTCGGAAAGCACGGTTCACTTTGACCTTGGGGGGCTGGCGTGGGTATCGCAATCGCAGGGCATTCATGCGATTGAAGTCGGCAAAATGACTGACTTTTTCCTTGATACGGACCAATGTCTGTATTTTGGTGAAAATGATCAGTTGATGGCGGCGTGAGGGGCAGGGCATGTCGAAAATCAGATTGAAAAACCTGCGTCACAGTTACCTTCCTAATCCGCAAAGCGACGAGGATTGGGCGCTCAAGCATATGAGTGTGGACTGGTCCGATGGTGGAGCTTATGCGCTTCTTGGCCCGTCGGGCTGCGGCAAGACCACGCTGCTGAATATCATTTCGGGGTTGCTGACGCCCACCGAGGGTGAGGTCTGGTTTGGTGATGAGGAAGTCTCCAGCCAGCCAGCCGATCAGCGTAATATCGCCCAGGTGTTCCAGTTTCCCGTCGTTTACGACACCATGACAGTTTACGATAATCTGGCGTTTCCGCTGCGTAACCGAGGCTTTGATGAGCCCGCGATTGACAAAAAGGTACGTGAAATCGCCAATATGCTTGATCTTGGGGAGACGCTGATGACGCGGGCGTCCGGACTGACGGCGGATGGCAAACAGAAAATTTCACTGGGCCGCGGTCTGGTGCGATCAGATGTTAACGTGATCATGTTTGATGAGCCGTTGACGGTGATTGACCCTCATCTGAAATGGGTGTTGCGCTCCAAGCTCAAGGAACTGCACCAACAGATCGGCACAACCATGATTTACGTGACGCATGATCAGACCGAGGCGCTAACGTTTGCCGATCAGGTTGTCGTCATGCAGCAAGGGGAGGTCGTTCAGATCGGTTCTCCGGTCGAACTGTTTGAACGCCCGCGCCATACCTTCGTCGGTCATTTTATCGGCTCTCCCGGGATGAACGTGCTGGCCTGTGATGTCGATCAGGGGCGGCCTGTTTATGATGGAATTGCGCTCGACGTGACCAGCAAGGTCCGTGTTGATGATCCGTCAGCCCGCCTCGAAGTCGGAATTCGCCCGGAATTCGTCAGTTTCGCCGACCAGGGGATTCCGGTCACGGTCGAAAAGGTCAGCGACGCCGGACGGGTCAGTATCGTCGAAACCCGTAACGGCGATGACGTCATCAAATTGTTGGTGCCGGACGGTGACCCTGTTCCCGCCGACGGGGCGTTTTTGAAATTCGACCCCGATCATACGCGAGTATACGCCGATGACTGGGTCGTGAGCCGAGGGTCCAATGAATAATAAAACGGTCAACCCAAAAGCCTGGTTTTTTGTTCTGCCGGTTGTTGTGCTGGTCGCATTCAACGCCATCATTCCGCTGATGACCGTGGTTAACTACTCGGTGCAGGAAACATTTGGCAACAACATCTTCTTTTGGGAAGGCGTCAAATGGTTCGAGACGGTTCTGAATTCGGAACGCTTCCATGCCTCTCTTCTGCGCCAGCTGATGTTCACGGGCATCATTCTGGCCATTGAGGTGCCGTTGGGCGTGGTGATCGCGCTGACCATGCCCAAAAACGGAATTTGGGTATCGTTCTGTCTGGTGTTTATGGCGATGCCGCTGCTGATTCCATGGAACGTCGTCGGTGCCATGTGGAATATATTTGCGTTGCCCGATATTGGCTTGCTGGGGCACATGATCAATGCCCTGGGCATTGATTATAATTTCACCCGTCAGCCCGTCGCCGCGTGGTTTACGACCATTTTGATGGATGTCTGGCACTGGACGTCTCTGGTCGTCTTGCTGGCTTATGCGGGGCTCCGGTCAATCCCGGACGCCTACTATCAGGCCGCCAAGATTGATGGCGCCAAACCCTGGGCCGTTTTTCGCTACATTCAGCTGCCGAAAATGAAACGGGTGCTGACCATCGCCATTCTGCTCAGGTTCATGGACAGTTTCATGATCTATACGGAACCTTTTGTCCTGACGGGTGGCGGACCTGGAAATTCTACAACGTTCCTGTCCATTGATCTGGTCAAGGTTGCGCTTGGACAGTTTGACCTTGGTCCGGCGGCGGCCATGTCGTTGATTTATTTTCTGATTGTCCTGCTTGTGTGCTGGGTGTTCTACACACTGATGATGAAAAACGAGGACCAGTGATGAAAAAGATTTCCGTCGTTCCGATCATTTACATCCTGTTTCTGATGTTGCCCATCTACTGGCTGATTAACATGTCGTTCAAGACGACCAATGAAATCCTGGGCGTGTTTACGCTGTGGCCACAGGAATTTACCCTGGATAACTACATCAAGATTTTCACCGACCCGACCTGGTACAATGGATACTTCAATTCGCTAACCTACGTGGGTATCAATACGGTAATTTCCGTCTCCGTCGCCTTGCCTGCGGCGTACGCCTTTTCGCGCTACCGGTTTTTAGGCGACAAGCACCTGTTTTTCTGGCTGCTGACCAACCGAATGGCGCCACCAGCGGTATTTGCCCTGCCATTTTTCCAGCTGTATTCGGCCGTCGGCCTGTTCGACACGCCGCTGGCCGTCGCCCTCGCTCACTGCCTGTTCAATATCCCGCTGGCGGTGTGGATTCTGGAAGGTTTCATGTCGGGGGTACCGAAGGAACTGGATGAAACGGCCTATGTGGATGGTTATTCTTTCCCACGGTTCTTTGTTCGGATTTTTGTGCCGACGATTGCGGCGGGTATTGGCGTCGCCTGCTTTTTCTGTTTCATGTTTTCCTGGGTCGAGCTGTTGCTGGCAAAAACCCTAACCTCGGTCGCCGCCAAACCCATCGCTGCGACCATGACCCGGACGGCCAGTACGTCCGGCTATGAGCTGGGGCTGTTGGCGGCGGCTGGAGCGCTGACCATCATTCCGGGGGCATTCGTGATTTATTTTGTCCGCAATTACATCGCCAAGGGGTTCGCCCTTGGGCGGGTGTAAGCGGTCGGGAAGAGGATAAGAAAATGGGATTATCCTGGATGGCTTGGACCTGGCCGACGATGGCGTTTTTCATTTTCATCGCCTGCGCTATCGGTTGTATGGGGTTTCTTGAATGGCGGAGTCCCGGCGGTGCGCCTCGGCGCGGTATCCTGACTCTTGATACCACACGCGGTGACCGCCTTTTCATTACGATTTTGGGCAGCGCCTTTATTCATTTGGCTTGGCTTGGGATGTTCAGTACGCCGTTATGGGGCGGCCTGATTATCTCGCTGGCATTCGGCTATGTTGTCTTTCGCTGGGTTTGAATTAGAGGCGCTGGTTTTACAGTAATGTTCAGGCTGGCATCATGCATCGCGAATTGGGACCGGGCGACCGCGTCGATCAGTTCGGTGATTCGACGGCATTGATGTTCGTGAGGGGTGAAATGCACGGCGACATTGTCCAGTCTCACGACACATCCCCCGACTTTATTGCGCTTTAGCTGGGGCCCGGTGACGTGTTTGGCATTTCAGGCCTTTCTTGTAAAAATTCGCGATCTTCCTCAATGCAGGATATGGAAAGGGCGCTCTCTTAGTTCCTGCCATTGGTTATTGACCGGGCGTCTTCTAAATTGGTCCTCATCGCAATTGGCACCACGGATGGTGAGGCGGTGGGGCCTCAAGAGGAAATAATCGTTGGGATCAGAGAGATATTAAATCTGAATGACACAGTAGAATACGGTCAATAAAATATTTGTAGGATAAATTGCCTTTTGATCCATCCCCATAAAAGGCATTACAGTTGACAGTTGCCGGTTAGAAGCAAAAGGCCGTAACTATTGAGCGGTCCTTTGCGGAAGAGGCTGGGCTAGCCAGAGCCAGATCAACATTCTTGGATAATTTAAAATTGTGAATAGCAATACGCCAGAACCGTCAAAGCCGTTACCGGAACCTGAATCCGTTAAATCCCTTGATGCGAGGTCGGCGTCGTACAAGGTTGGATTTCACAAAGGCTTGTCGTTCAAGTTGGCCCGAATTGGCGTGATCACCGCTTTTGTTCTGGGTATCGGTTTAAGCTCGGCTCAAGTCTATTTTGACTACTCCACCCAGCGCGATGAATTTGAACAGAAAGCAATGCGTATACTTAGAGTAAGTGCGCCAACGGCTGACCGTGCCGTTCATTTGCTGGATGAAGAGCTGGCAAATGAAGTGGTTCAGGGGCTAATGGAGTACGAGTTTATAACCAGGGCCCAGGTGGACGATGATTCATCGGTCGTTCTGGCTCAGGCGATGCGCGCGCGCGTTGAAAGTTCGACGCAGTGGATCTCCCGCCTGATCATGGCGGACAGTCGCAAGTTTTCTGTGCTGTTGAAGCCCATGGGTTCCAACGAACTGTTACCCGGAAAGTTGACCATACATATTGATACGGACAGGGCATTTGCCGCCTTTTACAAGCGATCCATCTTTCTGCTCGTTGCCGGAATGTTTCTTCCGCTCATCCTGGTAGTTCTGTATTTCGCGATCTTTTATGTCCTGTTGACGCAACCCCTGACGAGGCTTGCTGAATCATTCAGCCGGATCGACCCAGACAATCCGGGTCGGCTGCGATTGATGACGGAACCAGGCCATGACGAAGATGAACTGGGCATGCTGGCGAAGGCAGGTAACGAGTTCATGGAAATCACCGAGCACCATTTCCGTCAACGCGAAACCGCAGAAAAAAAATTGAAAGAGGCGCGCGACGAACTGGAGCGCAGGGTCGAGGCGCGGACCAGAGAATTACGACGCGAGGTCAATGAACGCCGCGCCGCCGAAACAGCACTAAAGGAACTGAATACCTCGCTGGAGAACAAGGTCGAGGCACGAACGCGCGACCTGAAACAGGCCAAGGAAATTGCCGAACTTGCCAGCCGCACAAAAAGTCAGTTCCTTGCCAACATGAGCCACGAACTGCGCACGCCGCTGAATGCCATCATCGGTTTTTCTCTGGTTATGAAGGAAGAGATGATGGGGCATATGGAAAACACGAAATATCGTGAATATTCAGGCGATATTCATGAATCCTCGAACCACTTGCTGATGGTGATCAGCGATATTCTGGATATTTCAAAAATAGAAGCGGGGGAACTCAACCTGGACATCAGTTTGGTCAGCCTCGCGGAAGCGGCCGAAAGTTGCCGTCTGCTGCTGCTGGCTTCCATCCAACAGAAAAACCTCAACCTGACCGTCAATATTCCGGACTGTCTGCCTGGGCTCCATGCCGATGCCACCCGGATAAAACAGATCCTCATAAACTTTCTCTCAAATGCGACCAAATTCACGCCTCCTGGCGGGGATATCTGGCTGGACTGCGAAACGGATCGAACGGGTCAATTTGTTGTCAGGGTTAGGGATTCCGGCATTGGGATTGCCCAGGCGGACATATCCAAGGTTCTGGAACCTTTCGGTCAGGTCGATGACATCATGACCCGAACCCATGAAGGGACCGGGCTTGGGTTGTCATTGTGCAGCAACCTGATTGAACTTCACGGTGGGAAAATGATGTTGGAAAGCGAGCTTGGAACGGGCACAACTGTTACGGCTACTTTTCCGGCCTGGCGTGTCGCCGCCTGAATGGGCCTAAAAATTTGATATCCTGTCGCTGGGGATTTCCGATGCCGGCATGTTGACGATCAGGTCAATAATATCGAACCCCAACAATCCAGCGCCGATAATGGCGCAGATCATAACGGCACTGATCGGAGCCCCCTGTCGGCGACGTTGGCGGTCTGCGCTCGAGGAAACCAGGACCTCTTCACGGGGTGGCGTGGTTTGGCGATGGCGGTTTGAGAGATACGTTGTTTCAATTTCTTTAAACCGGGTTCCCAGCCGTCGGTATTCGACGATCAACGGCAGGACAAACCCGGCAATAAAAAATAACACCGACACGTATCCTACCCAGGGGATCCGATCCCCGGTGGTAACAAAACCCGAATAACCAGTGGCAACCAGGACGCCGATGCCATTGATGACGCTATACCAGGGCAGATGCCATCTCCCGTCTTCAGAATTTACGCAGCAACAATGTCTGCCAGCCGCGAATATTGACCCGGCGGACCAGCCGCAGTCCATGGCTGCGATGGGCGGCAAGCACCCGATTGCCGTCACGCTCCAGCAAGCCGGAAAGTATAGCGTATCCACCGCCGGAAATCAGGTGGCTGTTGAGATCACCTGCCATGTTCATCAACGGGCGGGCCAGAATATTACTGACAATCAGGTCATATGGGGCTCCGTATCCAACCATTCTTGAACCGTAACCTGTTGCACAAGTTGTCTGGATGAACCGCCCGACGCCGTTTTGAATAGCGTTTCGTCCGCATACCCTGACCGCTTCGTCATCAATATCGCTGGCAATGACGGGGGACTGCCAGAGTTTTGCCGCCGCCAGAGACAGAATGCCCGACCCGCATCCCATATCAAGAATGCGTGAAAACCGTCGCGCGTGCCGAAGCCGCTCAAGCATACGAAGGCAGCCTTCCGTACTGGCATGTTCTCCTGACCCGAAAGCTGTACCGGCATCCAGCCCGAGTGGAATCGTGCCTGCCGGCGGAGCCGTGGAGATGTGAGAGCCGAAAATATAAAACCGCCCGATCCGGAGCGGCGGAAAGTCTGAAATATTTTCGGCTATCCAGTCTTTCGGCGGAACCAGGTCGACACGTAGCAGCGGTATATCAATTTCGAATATTTCGGCCAGATTCCGAAGGCCGAGTCTGATCCGCTGTTCATCCGGTTCAGCATCACTAAATCCTTCGACCCGCCAGCTATTATCCTTTTCGTTAACAAAGCTGGTGACGGCTGCGGCAAAGGTTGAGAACAGGTCCTCGAAGGCCTGGTGGGTTTGTTTGGGAACCTTGATTTCGATTCGCCATAGAAAGGTCGGAGTGTTCATGCCGCTTCCACGAAACTGTCGACAACTTTTTTGGTTCCGGCTTTCTCAAAGGCAATTTCCAGCTTGTTGCCATCAATGGAGCAGATTTTCCCGTAGCCGAATTTTTGATGAAAGACCCGCTCGCCGACGCTGAAAGCCCCGGAAGGCTCTCCATATTCGTCAGTTTTCCAACTTTCGCCGTCAATGTGGTGAAAAGCCGTGCCCACTCTGCGGCGGTTGCGCGGAGATAGGGAACCGCCCGAGCCAAATTCATCAAAGTGTCGGCCGCGCGACGGGCGTTCCGATCCATATAGGCCTTGCGTGGTTTCCGCCTCGACGTGATCAGGGGGCAGTTCGTCAATAAAGCGTGATGGATAGGCGCTCTGCCATTTGCCGTAGATCCGGCGGTTTGCCGCGAACATAATGCGTGCCCGGCGTCCGGCCCGGGTGATGCCGACATAGGCGAGGCGGCGTTCTTCTTCCAGTCCACCCGCGCCGCCTTCATCAAGGGCGCGTTGATGTGGGAATAACCCTTCTTCCCAGCCGGGCAGAAAGACGGTCTCAAACTCCAATCCCTTGGCGCCATGAAGGGTCATCATCGTAACCTTGTCGTCGGATGTGGAGTCTTCGTTTTCCATGAGCAGACTGACGTGTTCCAGAAAGCCGCCGAGATTTTCGAACTCTTCCAGCGCGACGATCATCTCCTTGAGATTGTCGAGCCGCCCCGGCGCTTCAGGCGCCTTGCTGTCGCGCCACATACCCGTGTAACCCGACTCATCAAGTATGACTCCCGTCAGTTCCGTATGGTCCGTGGTCGAAAGCTGTGAGCGCCAGCGTGAAAAATCATTCATCAGTTCGGTCAGCGTTTTGCGTACCTTGGGCCGGAATTCATCCGTTTCGATCAGTTGCAGGACCGCGCGGGTCAGAGGCAGCCCTTCGGCACGGGCATATTGGTGAATGGTCTGCATGGCGGCCTTCCCCAGGCCGCGTTTAGGCAGATTGACAATGCGTTCGAACGCCAAGTCGTCATCGGGCTGAACGGTCACGCGCAGATAGGCGATGGCATCGCGGATTTCCTGGCGTTCATAAAACCTTGCGCCGCCGATGACCCGGTAGGGAATGCCAAGAGTGATCAACCGTTCCTCGAATTCGCGGGTCTGAAAGCTGGCGCGAACAAGGATCGCAATTTCATTCAGCCTGTTTCCCTTACCTTGCAGGCTTTCGATTTCCTCACCGACGACGCGGGCCTCTTCCTCACCATCCCAGACGCCTCGAACTTTTACCTTCTCGCCCTCATTGATGTCGGTCCACAGAGTCTTGCCGAGCCGGCCTTCATTGTGGGAAATCAGGCCGGATGCGGCGGCCAGAATATGGGGCGTGGAGCGGTAATTGCGTTCCAGACGGACAATCTCGGCACCTGGAAAATCTTCCTCGAACCGCAAAATATTGCCAACCTCCGCGCCCCGCCATGAATAGATGGACTGGTCATCGTCGCCGACGCAACAGATATTCCGGTGAGTCTGGGCCAGAAGTCGAAGCCATAGATACTGGGCGACATTGGTGTCCTGATATTCATCCACCAGGATATAGCGAAACCGGTTTTGAAAATCAGCAAGGATTTCAGGTCTTTCCTTGAACAGTTTCAAGCAGAGCAACAGAAGGTCTCCGAAATCCGCCGCATTCAGCACCTGAAGGCGGCTTTGATATTCCGCATAGAGCGATAAAATGCGGCCCTCCGCCGTATCCGCCCCTTCCGCCGCCGTGACCTTGTCCGGAGTCAAACCTCGGTCTTTCCAGCGCTGAATGACGCCCGCGATAACGCGTGCCGGCCAGCGTTTATCATCAAGGTCGTGGATATCGACCAGTTGTTTGATCAGCCGGATCTGATCATCCGTATCAAGAATGGTGAAGTTGGGTTTCAGTCCGGCGGCTTCCGCATGATGGCGCAACATTCTTGCGCCAATGGCGTGAAAGGTCCCGACCCACCAGCCTTCAACGGGGCGGTTGACCAGCATGGCGACCCGGTCTTTCATTTCCCGCGCCGCTTTGTTGGTAAAAGTAACGGCCAGAACTTCCCACGGGCGGGCCCGGCCTTGCATCAGGATATGGGCCATGCGCGTGGTCAGCACGCGGGTTTTGCCGGTTCCGGCGCCGGCCAGCACCAGCACTGGCCCGTCGATGGTCAGCACGGCCTGGGACTGAGTATCGTTCAGGGTCGAAAGATAGGCCGCCGGTGTCGCGGGACTTAGCGGCGCAGGCGCGGCTTCCGTGAGGTCAAAAGGATCAGACATGAGGCTTTATAGCATGTTGGACCGAATGGGCCATCACGTGATGCGGTGTGGGGGTGATTTAGGGCCTCATTCACCATGTTCTTCGTGGCGCATTTCAAGCAGGGCCCGGTTGTAAGCGGCAAGAACATCGCGTTGGTGGACGCAGCCCTTGAAAATCATCGAATCTGTGTCGCGGACAACGGCGATATGTTCTTCGCCGACGCTTCGCATAAGGGCCAGCGCGGTTTCCAGATCATCATCAGGAGTCAGGATGGGAGGGTGCAGGCGGGTGACATCCTCAGCCCTGATCAGGTCATCGACATCGTGATCGAAAGCCGATTCGCTCAAATCCGCAAGGGTAATGGTGCCATAGAGCTCACCGGATCGTTTGACAACAAACAGTTCTCCCCAACGCGAGCATTGCAGTTCCATGCGCAAATCCTGCAGACAGGCATCGCGATAAATGGTTTCCGCATCATCGGATACAACCTGGGAAATCCGGCGCGATCTCATGACTTCCGTCTCGAACCCTTCCTTCACGTCAAGGCCCCGGCGTTTGAGCTGCTGACTGAAGAATGAGCGTCCGTAAAAATGGTGGGTAATCTCCGATGCGGCTACCACGGCAAGCATAACGCCCAGTGTCAGCCCATAGTTGCTGGTCATTTCGAAAATGATCAGGGTTGTTGATATGGGGGCCCCCAGAACAGCCGCTGCGACGGCGCCCATGCCAACCATGGCATAAGCGGCGTGGCCGGAGGAATATTCCGGGAACATATGGGAGGCGATGATGCCGAAGGCGCCACCGACCATGGCTCCGATGACAATGGATGGGCTGAATACCCCACCGCCAAAGCCAAAACCAATACTGATTGCTGTGGCGGTAATCTTGGCCAGCCCGATGGCGATCAGCAGGGTCAGGGAAATTTCGGTCGCAAGCGCGGACCCGGTTACACCGTAGCCAACACCCAGCACCTCCGGGAATACAAGGGCGATCAGGCCGACGCCGCAGCCGCCAATCATGGGCCGGGCCCATGGCGGAACCGGAATTTTCACTGCCACATCCTGAGCCAGGAAGATTGCCCGCATGAAGATGATTGCGGCAACACCCGAAATTAAGCCCAGCAGGACAAAGGCCGGAAACTCGGAAAACGATGTCAGAATATCTGCCTTAAAGGCAAATGCTGGAAAATCACCAAAATATTCGCGGGACAGAGCCGTCGATGCGACACTGGCGATAACGATGGGGGCGAACGCTTTAAGTGCATAGTGGCCAACCACGACTTCGCTGGCAAACAGGGCGCCTGCGATGGGGGCATTGAAAGATGCCGCGACGGCGGCTCCGACCCCGCAACCGATCAGTGTCCGGGTTAGCGAGCGGGTCAGGTGCAGCCGTCGCGCCAACCAGCCGCCAAGACTGGCCCCCAAATGGACGGCAGGACCTTCGCGCCCGACCGATGCCCCACCGCCAATTGACAGGATGTTGACAATCGCGGCCTTCAGGCCGACCCGCGATGACATACGCCCGCCATGAAGTGCATTCGCTTCGATTACATCAGCCACACCCTGCGGGCGGTTTTCGGGGAGAAAATGATAAATTACCAATCCGACGACGAGTCCGGTGGCCGTCGGTACGGCCAGCACCTGCCACCAGGGCAAGCTGTACACCGCGTGCAGCAGATTTTCCGATTTGGACCCAAAAAGGCCATGCTGAAGAAATTGGATGAGTTCGCGAAAAACGATGATGGCGGTGCCGGTCGCGCAACCAACAACTATACCCAGTGCGGACAACACCAGATGATCGTTGCGCAACACGTTACGGAATCGCAACAGCAGACGCATATAGGTGAAACGTGACTTAACCATAATATTCTAAGTCACGAGTATAATCATAAACTTCAGGAAAAGCCTTTATAAATCAAACGGCTATTTGATTTTTTTAAGCGCTCTCCGATGTGGCGGGAAATGCGCTGCTAAAGCGTGAATCGAGTGAGTATCCCGCCGACCGCACGGTGCGAATCAAATCGCTCTTTCCGCCTGAATTCAGCGCTTTTCTGAGTCGGCGGATATGTACGTCAACGGTTCTTGATTCAACGTAAATATCGCGGCCCCAAACTTTGTCGAGCAGCTGTTCGCGTGAATAGACCCGGCCTGGTTTTTCGAGAAAGACCCTGAGCAACCGAAATTCGGTCGGACCCAGTTTGACAGGAATGCCGTCGCGGGAAACCAGGTGTTCCTGAAGATCCATGGAAATATCGGCAAAATTCAGGACGTCAGCCAGGCTTTCCGGGTTGCTTCGGCGCAACAAGGCCTGAATGCGGGCGATCAGTTCCGCCGGTGAATAGGGTTTGACCATATAATCGTCGGCGCCGGTGTTTAGGCCGCGAACCCGGTCCGGGTCTTCTCCCTTGGCGGTAAGCATGATGACCGGCAGGTGACGTGTCTGGTAATTGGCCCTGATCTGTCGGCAAATTTCGATCCCCGAAAGGTTGGGTAACATCCAGTCGAGGATAACCAGGTCGGGGGTTTCGTCCAGAATAGCCGAGATGGCCTCGTCCCCGTCAGCCGTCAGCGTCGTCTCAAATCCGGCGCTGGTCAGGTTGTAGACCAGCATTTCGCTAAGTGCGGGGTCATCTTCGACAATCAAAATACGGGTATTCATTCTCCCGCCCCTCCCGGTTTGACAATGGTATAGCTTGATTGATCGTCCTTGTTGCGTTTTTCGGAGGGCATGTTTCCGTGAACCAGAAAATGCACGTTTTCCGCAATATTGGTGGCATGATCGCCGATGCGTTCGATATTTTTGGCGACAAACAGAAGGTGGGTGCAAGACGAAATATTACGCGGGTCTTCCATCATGTAAGTCAGAATTTCACGAAACAGACTAGTATGAAGCAAGTCGACTTCGCTATCACTGTCCCGAACCAGCTCGGCCTTGACCGCATCACGGGCCACATAAGCATCAAGCACGTTTTTGATCATGGCCTGAACCTGAGCGCCCATGCGGGCGATGGTTTTTGTGGGGCCAATAGGGGGGGTCTGCGATATGGCAACCGAGCGTTTGGCGATATTTTTCGCATAGTCACCAATCCGCTCCACGATACCGGATGTTTTTAGCGCGGTGATCACTACCCTTAGGTCTTCGGCAAAAGGTTGGCGAAGGGCGAGCATTTTGACGGCGAGGTCATCAACCTCTTGTTCCAGGGTGTCAATGCGCCGGTCCGACGCGATTACCCGTTCGGCCAGCGTACTGTCGCGGCGCACCATTGCCTCTATCGCGTCGGCGAGCTGGCTTTCCGCAAGCCCCCCCATTTGGGCAATAATATTGTCCAGCCGTTTCAGGTCTTCGTCGAAAGCCCGGACGATATGTTCAGAAGTCATTGTCTTTGCCTCATCTTATCCAACTCACCCGAAGCGGCCCGTAATGTATTCCTGGGTCCGGGTTTCTTTTGGTGTCGTGAATACCTGCTGGGTGTCGCCGACTTCAATCAGCTTGCCCAAGTGAAAAAATGCAGTGCGCTGGGAAACGCGGGCGGCCTGCTGCATGGAATGGGTAACGATTGCGATGGTGAAATTATTTTTCAACTCATCCATAAGTTCTTCAATCTTTGCCGTGGCGATCGGGTCGAGTGCGGAACAGGGCTCGTCCATCAAAATCACTTCCGGTTCAACGGCGATTGCGCGGGCGATGCATAGCCGCTGTTGCTGGCCTCCGGAAAGTCCGGTTCCCGGTGAACTCAACCTGTCCTTGACCTCTTTCCAGAGACCCGCTCGCTCAAGACTGGCCTGAACAATCTGGTCCATTTCCGTTTTATCAGAGGCGAGACCGTGAATTTTGGGGCCGTAGGACACGTTGTCATATATGGATTTTGGAAACGGGTTTGGTTTCTGAAATACCATTCCAACACGAGCGCGCAGGTGTACAACGTCGATACTTTTGTCGTAAATATCAAGCTCATCAAGGTGAATATTACCCGACACCTGGCAGCCGTCGATGATATCATTCATGCGATTAAAACATCGCAGGAAGGTCGACTTCCCGCATCCTGACGGTCCGATCAGGGAGGTTACCTGATTTTTGGGGATGTCCAGATCGATTCCAAAAAGTGCCTGGCTCTCGCCATAAAAAACCGAAACCGAACGCGCTTTAAGCTTGATCGGCGCCACGGATTTTGAAAGTGGACGCGCCAGCGTGCTTGAAGCCTGTAGTTTTTGGTCCATGAGCATTATGTCCGGCTCCCTACCATTTATTTTCAAATTTTTTACGCAAGATTACAGCCGCCGCGTTCATCATGATGAGAAAGCCCAACAGCACGATAATTGCTCCAGAAGTGCGTTCGACAAACGCGCGTTCGGGGCTGTCGGCCCACAAGTATATCTGAACCGGTAAAACTGTTGAAGGATCAGTTATAGAGCCCGGAATATCGACGATAAAGGCGACCATCCCAATCATCAGCAAGGGGGCGGTCTCGCCGAGAGCCTGCGCCATTCCCAGGATAGCTCCGGTCAGCATGCCAGGCATCGCCAATGGCAGCACGTGGTGTGTAACGGTCTGAATACGGGATGCGCCCATGCCAAACGCGGCTTCACGGATGGATGGAGGCACCGCTTTCAGGGCGGCCCGGCCAGCGATGATTATGGTCGGCAAGGTCATCAGCGCGAGTACCAAGCCACCGACAATCGGTGCTGAACGCGGAAGGCCAAAAAAATTCAGGAAAATAGCAAGCCCCAATAAGCCGAAGACAATTGAGGGCACCGCCGCGAGATTGTTAATGTTTACTTCAATGACTTGGGTCAGGCGGTTTTTCGGGGCGAATTCTTCCAGATAGACGGCGCTGGCAATGCCAATCGGAAAGGATAGCGCCAACGTCACCAGCAGGGTCAAAAATGACCCGACGGCGGCACCCAAGATTCCGGCCAGCTCCGGTTCACGGGAGTCGCCGTTGGTAAAGAACTTGGAATTGAACTGTTTCTCCACCATACCCTGATCAACCATTCGCATTAGCCAATTGACCTGTTTGTCACTGACGCGACGATCAGCTTCTGCGCTACTGGAGGAGATTGTTCCTTTGAAAAACTGATCAATGTCGTCAGACATGGGAAACGTGAATTGCCCGCGCCGACCAATCAGTGTCGGGTCGTCCATTACTGCTTCGCGCAGTGCGAACGGCGCGCCGGTGCTGACCATCTTTGAAAGTTTGCGTTTATCGCCCCGTGATTTTACATCCGGGAACAAATCAAGTAGAGCCTTGCGGATAAGTTTACGGTAGTTGGCGGCGGACAGAACTTCCGGGTCACGCGTGCCCTGCGGGTCTATATCCTGCTCGTTCAGTGTTATCTCCAGCTTCACCATGGTTTGGGTGAATGTGGGGTATCCATTGTAGATGATGGTCGCGAACAACAGAACAACAAAGAACAGCGCGGTCATGACTGCCGCGACACCATAGAGCCGAAAGCGTCGTTCAGCGGCATACCGTTTTTTCAGGCTGGCAGCGACCAGGGCGCTTTTGTGATTTTGGCCTGCGGTATCTGGCTGATTGGGAAGGATGGAGTCAGTCATATTGTTCCCGATATCTGTTGACGACCATCAGCGCGACAATATTGAGAACGAGTGTCACGATAAAAAGCATGAGGCCCAGCGCAAACGCCGCCAGGGTTTTTGCACTGTCAAATTCCTGATCACCGACCAGCAGGGTAACAATCTGCACGGTCACCGTGGTCACCGCTTCAAGCGGGTTTAGGGTCATGTTGGCGCTGAGCCCCGCGGCCATGACGACGATCATGGTTTCACCGATTGCACGCGACGTCGCCAGCAACAAGCTTCCGACGATGCCTGGAAGGGCCGCAGGCAGGATGACTTGGCGTATGGTTTCCGATTGGGTCGCGCCCAGACCGTAGGACCCTTCACGCAACGATTGCGGAACAGCGGTAATGACATCGTCCGACAGGGAGGAGACAAAGGGAATGAGCATGATTCCCATCACGCCACCGGCGACCAGCGCAGATTCCGAAGAAACCAGCAAGCCCAGCGATTCCCCGGCATCACGAAAAAACGGGGCAACGGTAAGGGCGGCAAAAAAGCCATAAACCACGGTCGGTATACCGGCCAGAATTTCCAGTACCGGTTTTACGGTTCCGCGAATTTTCGACGGGGCGTATTCGGCCATAAAAATAGCGGCCATCAAACCGATAGGTGCCGCCACACACATTGCGATGAACGAAATGAGCAACGTGCCGGAAAAAAGCGGGATCGCTCCAAACAGTCCTGTGCTGCCCACCTGGTCCTTGCGCAATGCAATTTGCGGACTCCACTCCATACCAAACAAAAAGTCGGCAATCGGAACTTTGGTGAAGAAACGCGAGGTTTCAAATATCAGCGAGAGCACAATTCCGACGGTCGTCAAAACCGCCACGCCGGAACACAGCATCAGTATGGCGAGGACGATTCGTTCGACGGAATTCCGTGCCCGCAGCGTCGGGGATATCTGTTTTCGTGTCCAGGCGAAACCACCGGCGAAAATTGTCAGAACAACCGCAAGCATTGCATAGAAACTGATTTGGCCGAAGTGCTTATAGTCTTCCGCAGCCTTGATCAGCCATGGTTCGGGAGCCTGTGCGACAATATTTCCGGTTGCCAAATTCTTGATATCGTTGGCAATCAGAGAGAGGGTGGCGGCATCCGTATTTTGTAAGTTCTCAGGAAGCGATGACAACGCCAGTGAGGTGACAATACCCCCCTCAAGCGCCGACCAGATGCCGGCGACGGCTAAGGCTGGAAGGGTGCACCAAAGGGCTGTGAAATATCCGTAATAATTTGGTCGAGAATGAAGACGTTTCCCATTCCCGCCCGCAGATGCAATTGCATAGGACCTGCCGTTGACGAAACTGATCAGGGCGAGGACCAGCAGAAAGAGAAAAACGGACGACGAGGACATTGAGAACATCACTAACAGAACAATAAAGAAAGCTGCCCGGACAGGATATCCTGCCCGGGCCAAGTGGTCGATAAACGTGCCTTACATCATCACATTTGACTTAAGAGCGGCAGCGTCCATTTTATATTTTTTGCGCTCGGCTTCCGGCATCGGGATCAGGCCCTTGTCAGCCAGGTATCCGTCGTCGCCCCAGGATTTTTCGCTGGTGAACTCAGCCAGATATTCCTTGATGCCAGGAATGGTCCCGACGTGCGCGTTCTTGACATAGAAGAACAGCGGGCGGGAAACGCCGTATTGTCCGGACGCAATGTTTTCAAAGGTCGGGGCGTTGCCATCGACAAGGCTGCCCTGAATTTTGTCGGCGTTCTGGTCAAGGAAGCTGAAGCCGAAGATGCCAAAGGCTTTCGGGTTGGCTTCCAGCTTACGAACGATCAGGACGTCGTTTTCACCGGCTTCAATATATGCGCCATCTTCACGGATGGAATGGCAGATCGCTTTATATTTTTTCTTGTCTTTTTTCTTCATCGCCTTGATGAAATCGTATTTCTTGCAGCCGCCTTCCATGGCCAGCTCGACAAAGGCGTCACGTGTGCCTGACGTCGGAGGCGGGCCGAGGACTTCGATTTTCTGGTTCGGCAAAGACGTGTCGATGTCGCTCCATTTTTTGTAAGGGTTGGCCATCAAGCCACCTTTTCCGTTCGGAACATCTTTGGCGAGGGCCAGGAAGATATTTTTCTTGGACAGCTTGGTGAGAGGCGCGGACTTGGAGTTGGCGATGACGATGCCATCATAGCCGACCTTGACTTCCGTAATATCGGTAACGCCGTTTTTGGCACAACGCTTGATTTCAGATTTTTTGATGGCGCGCGAGGCGTTTGTGATGTCCGGGTGTTCGGTGCCTACACCGGAGCAGAATAACTTGAAGCCCCCGCCCGAACCGGTGCTTTCAATGACGGGAGTCTTGAATTTTGTGGTTTTTCCGAACTGTTCGGCAACGACGGTTGCGAAGGGGTAAACCGTTGAAGATCCGACAATACGAATCTGGTCACGTGCCTGAGCAATGCCTGCGAACCCGGAAATAACAGCGGCGGCGGTCATGCCGGCGACTATTGATTTTGATAACATGAATATCTCCTATATTTGCAAACCAATTCGAAGCGTGTCAGCCTCGATGACGGCACATTAGTCCAGGCAGGCTGCCTAATTGTGACAGAATGATGAACGTTTTATGACAGAGGAATTCGTGCCTTAGATCCTGCGTTATAGCAAGGAATTCCGCGTTGAGGTGCGGGGGAGGGCGGCCAAAAGCCCGGGCGGCGGGGCTGTTCAAAATAAGATGTAAGTTTTGGTTGTGCGTGTCCCGGCGGACGGATTTATGTGTTCAAAAATATCCGTTGCCGAATTTATTCGCTAACGTGGCAGAATGACCGAAAATGTTGATCCGATCCCCGTGTCGCTTTCGATTGCCAACCGCCCACGATGGCGTTTGACGATGTGTTTGACGATCGCCAGCCCGAGGCCGGTACTGATCGGGCCGTCATCGCCGGATTTTCCGCGCGCCGGATCGACTCTGTAAAATCGTTCGGTGAGACGCGGCAGGTGCTGTTTTGGGATACCCTCGCCCTGATCGGCAATGTGAACCGCCAGTCTGGATTCGCGGGACTCGGGGCGGGCGTAGTCTGGATCAACCGTGACGTTCACGGTTGATCCAGCGGGCGAGTAATTGACGGCGTTTTCGATCAGGTTTCGAAAAACCTGAAACAGCTGGTCCGGGTCTCCGGTGATTTCGGGCACGTTCTCCATTCCATGCAATTTGATTGCAATCTCTTTTTTTCCGGCACGTGTTGACAGCAGGTCTTTTACGCTGTTGAGCGTTTGTGTCAGGTCAACCCGCCCCTGTGGCCTCACATGTTCGTCAAGTTCGACTCTGGATAACGATAACAAGTCGTCAATCAGCCGGTTCATGCGTCCGGCTTCACGGTTCATGATGCCGAGAAAGCGCGCCCTGGCATCGGCATCGTCTTTTGCCGGTCCTTGCAGGGTTTCGATAAAACCCAGGATGGCGCTCAAGGGGGAGCGCAGTTCGTGCGAGGCGTTGGCGACAAAATCGGCCCGCATCTGTTCGGCGCGGATCAGCGCCGTTTTTTCATTGAGCGTCAACAAAACACCGATTGATCCGGGCTCCATAGTTTCCGTCGTGACGGGAACGACATGCAAGTCAAATATTCGGGAGACATCCCCGGACAACGTAATTTCGCCGGATTGTGACTGCCTTTCCTTGAGCGCGTTCTCGACGGCGTCGAGAACCTGGGGGTGGCGAAGTGTCATGGCCAGGTCGGTATCAAGCACGATGGTTTCAAACAGCGCATTGGCGGCCGAGTTGGCGTAGGTAATACGGCGGTTTCCAGACACCAGAATGAGCGGGTTTGGCAGAATATCTAGAACGGCGGGAGAATCAGGTGTCATGGGTGTCATTTCATCTCAGGTAGGGCAATTATGCGACCGGATTGTTGCGGTTTTCCCAAATTTTTATGACAGTCAACCAGTTTAGCAATATGGGTTTCCGCAAAATCAGGGAAAGGTGCGACCTTTCGGGTATTAAGGTCTATATGTAAAATCATCAATTCGATTGTTGCAACGATCACGTCCGATCCGCTTAAAAACATGCGGTGAAAGATGTGCAGGCGTTTGGCGTCCGAGCCCAGAGTCTGAGTGCTAACCGAAACCGAATCTCCCTCCATGACTTCGCGTGCATATGTAATATGGCTTTCGACAACAAACACCGAACCTCCCGTTTGCCTGCGATATTCGGTGCCAAGATTCAGGAACTCCAGAAATGCATCCGTGGCGTGATCAAAAATCAACACATAATAAGCAACGTTCATATGTCCGTTGTAATCGACCCACTCCGGCATTACGGCTTCGCTGTGCAGGGCCAGGGGGCGCGGGGATGCGTCATTCATAAGGGCTCAGCTTTCTTGTCGGGTGTTGTGAACTCGGTCAGTATGTCATGTGGAGGTCGAGCTTGCTAAAGATTCAGAATCTGAGACGCCAAAACCACTCGCCGGAACTCACCCCTTTGCTGTCGGCCGCCTCGCTGGAGGTGGCCGACGGGTCGTGCATCACGGTAACCGGGAGTTCCGGTTCCGGAAAGTCTGTATTTCTTCGTGCCATCGCAGACCTGGACCCGGTCGCAGGACAGATTTTTCTGGACGGCACGGAACGAAACCACATACCGGCGCCTCTGTGGCGCAGGCGGGTTGCCTATGTACCTGCAGAAAGCGGCTGGTGGGAAAACCGGGTCGGTGACCATTTCAGCGACCCGGAACAGGCCCGCAGCCTGACGTCTCTCTTTGATCTTTCAGAAGATGTTTTTGACTGGCCGATTGAACAATTGTCCACCGGCGAACGTCAGCGCCTTAGCCTGGTCCGCGCCCTGGTTCTAAATCCCCGGGTGCTGTTGCTGGATGAACCGACGTCAGGGCTGGATCAAGGCACATCGGCAAAAGTAGAGCGCGTGCTGCACGAACGAATGAACGCGGGCGTATCGATTGTACTGGTCACCCATGACGCCAGTCAAAGAGACAGAATGGCGTCGATACACTTTGGCATGGCCGCTGGGGTGCTTTCCCGTATGGAAGATCATGCGCCATGAATTTCATCACTCTCGATTATCTGGATATCGGCCTAGCCTCTCTGACTATCGCGGTCAATGCGGGCCTGTCCATAGCCATGAATCTGGGTCTGGGCCAGCGTCTGGTCATCTCTGCCGGTCGCATGGTGGCGCAACTGATTCTAATCGGTCTGGTGCTCAAAGCCCTGTTCTCCATCGCGTCTCCCTTTCTGACTGGTGCCGCCATCATTATCATGATCCTGTTCGCTGGGCGCGAGGCCATGGCCCGTCAGGAACGGCGCTTTCGGGGCTGGTGGTCCTATGGTCTGGGCACGGGGTCAATGATGGCGGCGGGGCTGATTATTATGGTATTCGGATTGACAACCCAGATTTCGCCGGACCCCTGGTATGATCCACGGTACGCCATTCCGCTTATGGGGATGATTTTGGGAAATACTATGAACGGTGTCAGTATAGGATTGGACCGGATGATCAGTGGCATGGTGGAACGCCGGGCATCTATTGAAGCCCGCTTGTGTTTGGGTGAAGAGGCCCGTGAAGCGTTCCGCCCTGTCGTGCGTGCGGCGTTGCGTGCGGCCTTTATTCCAACAATCAATGGCATGTCCGCCGCCGGTATCGTCTCCTTGCCGGGGATGATGACGGGGCAGATTCTAGCCGGCGCCGACCCGGTTGAAGCGGTAAAATATCAAATCATGATCATGTTCCTGATTGCTGGCGGGACTGGGATTGGGTCTTTTGTGGCGATTTTTTTCGCCCAGCACAGGCTTACCGATGCCCGCCATCGCCTGCGTCTGGACAGGCTGGTGTCCACATAAGTGAAGGCATTGCCTGCAAAAGGGCTTTGAAGCGCCGGGAACGCAGTGTAAAAGCGGGGCCGAAAGCCTTTTGAAAGCCGCCATAAATAAAGATTGCCGCGACGACGGATTACCAATGAGCACCGCAGATACTCCCAAAACGTCCGAAATGGTGCAGCCTGCGCTGGCTGTTGTTGTGCCCGTCAGGAACGAAACGGAAAATCTGAGGCCCCTGATTTCGGAAATTATCGAAAGTCTGCGGGGACAGGAACTGTTTGAAATCGTTTATGTGGATGACGGTAGTGATGACGATACATCGGCAACATTGATGGAATTGGCTGGCGACTATCCGGAATTGAAAGTCTTTCGCCACAAAATCTGCTGTGGACAAAGTGCCGCCGTAGCCAGCGGTGTTCGGATGGCGACGGCACCACTAATCGCGACACTTGACGGAGATGGGCAAAATGATCCTGCCGATATCCCCGCCTTGCTGATCCGGTTTCGGGAAGCCGGCGATCCGGATGGAATTCTGATCGCGGGTCACCGAGTAAATCGGAAAGATAGCTGGCTCAAGCGGTTTTCTTCACGCTTCGCCAATTCGATAAGGGCCGCTATTCTAAAAGATGATACGCCCGATACGGGTTGTGGGCTTAAGGTATTTTCGCGCGCCGCTTTCCTCGCGATGCCGCGGTTTGATCATATGCACCGCTATCTTCCGGCGCTTATGATCCGGTCAGGAGGCACAGTTGTGTCTGTTCCGGTCAATCACCGCCCGCGCAAACGTGGAACATCCAAATATGGCGTATGGAATCGCCTTTGGGTCGGCATCGCCGACCTGTTTGGCGTCATGTGGTTGATTCGCAGGGGATCTGTCCCGGTGATCGAGCATCTGGAAGGCCAGGGCGAATGAACGCACGCGCTCTGTTTAAAGGACTGTTTGTCCTTGGTGCACTGGTGTTTGTTGGATTCATCATCCGCCTGACGCAGATGGACGTGGCTTTTAATGAGGCCTGGATCGATTCTGATATTCGGGGAGGCGGAACCACCGGCGAACTGATCTTTGTTGCGGTTGGTGCCGCCGTTGCCGCCGTCGGCATGCCCCGCCAGATTGTCTCCTTTTTGGGGGGATATGCGTTTGGATTTTTGCCCGGAACCGGACTTGCCCTTGCGGCGACGGCGCTTGGGTGTGTGCTGACTTTTACTTACGCCAGGGTGCTTGGTCGTGATTTTGTTAAATCGCGGTTCGGGAATCGCATTCGCCGGGTTGATGACTTTCTGTCCGACAATCCGTTTTCCATGACCTTGCTTATCCGCTTTTTACCTGCGGGCAGCAATCTTGTTACCAGTCTGGCGGCGGGCGTATCGAGTGTTAGCGCACTCGCCTTTATCAGCGGCTCAACCCTTGGCTTCATACCTCAAACCGCTATTTTCGCGCTGGCGGGCAGCGGCACGACCGTCGACGACGTTTACAAGATCGCCCTCAGTGTGGTGCTGTTCGTGGTGTCAGGGGCGCTCGGGTACTATCTGTATCGCAAATTCCGGCACGGTAAATCCATTGGCAGGAAAGTCGAGCGGCAGATGGGGTTGAAAGACTGAGCGGTGTCTGAACGCATTCCCGCATCCGCTTACTGGACAGGCCTGTGGACATTGTTGTTTGCAGTTGCTCTGTACGCCCGCCCGCCGTTGCCAGTAGATGAAACCCGTTATCTCGCGGTCGCGTGGGAGATGTGGATGCGCCACGATTTTCTTGTCCCGCACCTGAACGGTGAAACCTACTCTCATAAACCACCGTTGCTGTTTTGGCTGATGCATCTGGGGTGGGTGGTTTTCGGAGTCAATGACTGGACGCCACGGCTGGTCGCGCCGTTGTTTGGGCTGGCCTGCCTGTTTCTAACCCGGAGCTGCGCGCGTGATCTGTGGCCGGGTGACAGGCGAGTTCATGACATGGCGCCGCTGATTTTGCTGGGCTTTGGGTTCTGGACGCTTTTTTCGACCCTGACCATGTTCGATCTTATGCTGGCGTTCTTTACACTGCTGGGGTTGCGGGGATTGCTGTTGGCGTGGCGACGGGGCGGGGTTGGCGGTTTTGTCCTGCTTGGACTTGCAATTGGACTGGGGGCCTTAACCAAGGGACCGGCCATTCTCCTGCATGTTTTACCTGCGGCTCTGCTAGCACCCTATTGGGGCGGCTGTTTGCCGGGTGGTCCCGCCAAACCCCTGTACGGCTGGGGACGCTGGTGCTTCGGGATATTGTTTGCTGTCATCATCGGTGTCGTGATCGGTCTGGCTTGGGCGATTCCGGCCGGGTTCGCCGGAGGCGAGGACTATCGAAATGCTATCCTGTGGGGGCAAACGGCAGGCCGTATGGTCAAATCCTTCGCCCATCAGCGCCCTTTCTGGTGGTATTTTGCCATCCTTCCCGGTTTGTTGCTGCCCTGGCTGGTCTGGCCGTCACTCTGGCGTGCTCTTTGGCGTCTCAAAGCGAGCTTCCGGACTGACGGGGGGCTTCGCCTCTGCCTTATCTGGTTTGCCAGCGCATTCGCCATATTTTCCGTGATTAGCGGCAAACAGCTGCACTATCTGTTGCCTGAATTCCCCGCCCTTGCCCTGATGTTCGCCTATGCGCTTTGCCATCTGGCCGGGACGGAGGGCGGGTTTTGGGCCAGGGCGCTGCCGGGGCTGCTGACCATTGTTGTCGGGCTGCTGATCCTGATCGTCCCTGTCGTTCCAATCATTCCCCGTGAACCGGAATGGTTCCCGCTGCTTCAGAATTTATGGGGATTGCCGGTAATTGTCGTGGGCGGGTGGCTGCTCACCGGGCGTTTCGACAGGCCCGAACCCCGGGTGTTCAGGATTGTCCTTGCTCCAATCATGATGGTCACCGCCGTTCATCTGGCGGCGGCACCGGCGCTGAATGCTGTCTATGATCTCCGCCCGATTGCCCGGCAGTTAAAGGCTTGGGAAGATGAAGGGATTCCGCTTGCCAACTTCGGCAAGTATCATGGTCAATATCAGTTTCTGGGCAGGTTAACTCGACCGCTGGCGGTTTTGGGCCAAAATCATGGAGATGAAGTGGCGTTCCTCAATAACAATCCAAACGGTCGGGTTGTCGCCTATTACAAGACCGTGCCGACGCGTGCCAAACCCTTGCGTCAGTACCGCTTCCGCCAATCCATAATTGCCGTTTGGGATGCCGAAGCCATGCTGAAATACCCGAATTTGGGGGACCGGCACTAAATATTCGGCCTGTTTCCTAAATAAAACGCCATTCTCGCTTGACACTTTTATCAAACCTACCTACATCCTTGGCACTCAGTTCGAGGGAGTGCTAACAAGCTCGAAATGTGTCATATTTTTCAATTGTTTCTCGGAGAATGAACGATGAAATTCAGACCCCTTCATGACCGTGTGCTGGTTAAGCGCGTGGAACAGGAAGAGAAAACGGCGGGCGGGATCATCCTTCCCGATACCGCTCAGGAAAAGCCGATGGAAGGCAAAGTGATTGCCGCCGGATCGGGAGCCAAGGCAGACGATGGTAAAGTTACACCGCTCGACGTCAAAAAGGGCGATCGTATTCTTTTCGGCAAGTGGTCAGGTACCGAAGTCAAGGTTGACGGCGAAGATCTGCTGATCATGAAAGAATCCGATATTCTCGGCATCATCGAAAAATAAAGGAATTTAAGAATGCCTGCAAAGGAAGTAAAATTTTCAGCCGATGCCCGCGCGCGTATGCTCGCCGGTGTCGACACTCTGGCCAATGCGGTCAAAGTCACACTTGGCCCGAAAGGCCGTAACGTTGTACTCGACAAAGCCTTTGGCGCACCGCGTATCACCAAGGACGGTGTGACGGTTGCCAAAGATATCGAACTCGCCGACAAGTTCGAAAACATGGGTGCGCAGATGGTTAAGGAAGTTGCTTCCAGAACCGCTGACGAAGCTGGTGACGGAACGACGACAGCAACAGTTCTGGCTCAAGCTATCGTTCGTGAGGGTTCCAAGGCAGTAGCCGCTGGCATGAATCCGATGGATCTGAAGCGTGGCATCGAGTTTGCGGTTACCGCAGTTGTCGATAACTTGCAGAAAGCCTCTCGCAAGGTGTCCACCAGTGCAGAGATCGCCCAGGTCGGCACCATTTCGGCCAACGGCGACCAGGAAGTCGGCAATATGATCGCCGAAGCCATGGAGCGTGTCGGCAACGAAGGCGTGATCACGGTTGAAGAAGCCAAAAGCCTGGAAACTGAACTCGATGTCGTTGAAGGCATGCAGTTCGACCGCGGCTACACCTCTCCGTATTTTGTCACCAACGCTGACAAAATGACCTGCGAAATGGAAAACCCTTTCATTCTCATCCATGAGAAGAAACTTTCCGGCCTGCAGCCACTGCTGCCGGTTCTTGAGCAGATCGTTCAGTCTTCTCGTCCGCTGCTGATTATCGCTGAGGACATCGAAGGCGAAGCGCTGGCGACGCTGGTTGTCAACAAGCTTCGTGGCGGCATGAAAGTTGCCGCTGTCAAGGCACCGGGTTTTGGTGATCGTCGTAAAGCCATGTTGGAAGACATCGCCATCCTGACTAATGCTCAGGTGGTTTCCGAAGACATCGGCATCAAACTTGAAAATGTCACAATTGACATGTTGGGAACGGCCAAAAAGATTTCCATCACCAAGGAAGAAACGACGATTGTCGAAGGCGCAGGCAAGAAAAAAGACATTCAGGCCCGTTGCTCGCAGATCCGTCAGCAGACTGAAGAAACCTCTTCCGACTATGACCGTGAGAAACTTCAGGAACGCCTTGCCAAACTGGCTGGTGGCGTTGCTGTCATCCGCGTTGGCGGTGGCAGCGAAATCGAAGTTAAGGAACGCAAAGACCGCGTTGATGATGCCCTGCATGCAACCCGTGCAGCCGTTCAGGAAGGTGTCGTCGCCGGTGGTGGCGCCGCGCTTCTCTACTCCCTCAAGGCTCTGGCCAAAATCGAAGGCGACAATGATGATCAGCGCGTCGGTGTTGATATCGTACGTCGTTCGCTTCAGGCGCCGATCCGTCAGATCGCTGAAAATGCCGGTCATGACGGTGCGGTTATTGCGGGCAAGATGATGGAGCAGAAAGACAAGAACTTCGGCTTCAATGCTCAGACCGAACAATATGTTGATATGGTCAAGGCCGGTATCATCGATCCGACCAAAGTGGTCCGGACGGCTCTGCAGGACGCAGCTTCGGTTGCGGCTCTGCTGATCACCACGGAAGCCATGGTTGCTGAAAAACCCGAACCTAAGGGTGCTGCCGCTCCGGCAATGCCCGATATGGGTGGCATGGGCGGCATGGGTGGCATGGGCGGCTTCTAAGCCACTTCAAACCCAGTTGCAAAGCTCAGAAAGGGCCACGCGATTGCGTGGCCCTTTTTTTATAGCCGTTGAGGATTTGATCTTATTTTTGGCTCAAGCCAAAAAACAAAAGTCCGCCCTTAAGGTCAAGCCAGCGGTGCGCTGCTATATTCAGGGTTAGGGCCGACACAATGAATGCGATCGCTGTTGCTGTTGCCGCCCCCTGAATGCCCAGGGCCGGGATCAGGGCCACATTCAGCGCCACGTTAATCAGGATATTGACCGTCATCAGCGTGCTTTGACGCCCCGGCATCCCCGCTTGCAACAGCGAGAAATCTACAGGAATGAATGCAGCGTAAACGACAAGTCCGATAGAGACGGTCACCAATACAGGGTAGCTATCTCTAACCAATCCTTCAGGGAAATAAGGCGCGAGATAGGGGAAAATCAGGATGACTGGGATGGCCACCAGCGTAAATATGCTGAAGCTCAGGGCAATTATCTTGCGTGCGAAACGCGCCAGTTCGACGGGCGCATGGTTGCTGATCAGACGTACCAGCATCGGATTGATGACGGTTCTGATGACCACCGGTATCTGATAAAGGCCTTCAATAAAGAGAGCCGCGAAACTGTAGAGGCCGACGTCGTGATCGGACACGAAAACGCCTAACATAATGATATCAACACGGATATAGCTTTCGGCAAGAAACCCGTTGGCAATGGCGCGGTAGCCAAAATGAATGTGTTTGGAAAACCAGTGCCTGAGGTTACCAGCATCCAATCCCGCCCATGGCCGCACGGTCAATAATACCGGCCCGAAAATCAGGATTTCAGCAATCGTAAAACCGCCGCCCAACACGTAACCCGGCCAGCCCATGACCGCGGTCAGACCAGCAAAGGCCAGAATTGACAGCACCCGTCCGCCTTGTGCGATGGCAAAGGCTTTCATGCGCCGCTCGCCATTCAAAATTCCTAAAAGCACTTTGTTGACGGCGAAAAAAAGCAGGCCGGGTGCCGCCAGCGCAATCCCCGAGCCAACGGCTGAACTGTCAGCAACGTCGCCGATCAACCCGCTTGCACCATATATGATGGTCGCCGCCGCGATGCCGAAGGCGGCTGAAATCAGCACGGCAGAAACAGATATGGCCCGGCGTTGATCGGGTTGGTCCACATATTCGGCGCTATATTTTTGTACTGAATCGTGTATGCCGAAAACGGCGAGCTGAGCGCTGACCACATAGACGGCATAAATCTGGTTAAAGATGCCGAGCGTTTCAATTCCGAAATATCCGGCAATAAAGAAATTGAGAACGATCCCGGTTCCGGCCATCAGGGCGAAGGCACTATAATTCCAGGCGCTGTCGCCCAAAAATTTCCTGTCGAGCCGCGATGGGGCCTCAGCCATGTAATACCAACGAGCAGAGATAATGACCCATAGAGATCATCCATGCGCCCCGTCGGGTAGGAAGGAACGCGCCGTCGATGCGGGGTATCGGTAAGCGTTTCTGACGCCCTCCGGCGGGGCGCACGGGTGACCGGAACGGCGGTATACCAAGGCTTTCGGACAGCGTTGCGCACGCCTCACGATACCCCGCATCATCACGGCGCACGCTCCTTGCCGAAAACCTTGGTATACCGTCTCTATGGGTCATTATCTCTGCTCGTTGGTATAAGTTCTCAGTACAGTTTTTCGATGGTGTTTATCTTTGTCAGGACTTCTTCAAGGTTGATACCTGTTTGTTGGGCGAATTCATAAAGAACATCAAGATTGGGCTGGTTCTCTTCTTCAATCAAAATCATCGCCTCGTCCCGTGTAATCAGGCCTTTGCGAATCTGATTTGAGCGAAAGGTATCGAATTCGGAAAATCCGGCAATGGTATAAAAAATATAGTTGATGAAAGATGTATAGCCGTCGCCAATCCGCCAGGTATTTTCCGTATGCTCTGCCGTCTCCCAGTCATATTCCTCTTTCAGGGTCTGGTCGATAACCTGTTCATTCCAGTCGAGATAATGGAACAGGTAGAGAAAATCGTCCTTATTGATAAAGGATGAGCGAAAGGCGTGGATACTATCGAACAGGGATTCGTTGATGTAGGCTGGGTTGCGCAAGTATTGAAAGGCGTAAAATAGCGCGATACTGACCTTGTTCCACAATGAAAAAGCGAACAATCTCTGCCCGTGCTGGCTTTCGCGAATGCCTGCAAAACCGCCCTTGAAATCAGTACGTTCCAGCTCGTTCCCGGCACAGAAAATTACCAGGTCTAGATTGAGCTCGCGGCGTAATTCCCGACCGATGTCGTAGAAAAATTTGTCCCCCGCCATAAACAGCGGAATCATGCCAAGATGAGGTCTCTTCAACCATGCTTGAATATTCTTGCGCATGTTGCGACGTTTGGCTGGGATATCGGCAGCCCTCAAAATGTGCTCAATCCCAAGCTTCCCTAGGATACGGGCCTGATTGCGTCTGGCGATCCCCGTCACCATTCCCCAATCATACGTATAGGCGACAGGGTTCATTTCATATTTGGTTTTTAGCAGATGCAATCCGTAGGAGCTGTCGCGCCCACCGCTGAAAGCGACGATACAGTCAGGGCTGCCGTCTTTTGAGCGGTAGGTCTCCAAAACCTGTTCAAGGGCATCGTGTCCAGCAAGATCAAGGGGGTTGTAATTCCGGCAGTGCTGGCAAACACCATGGGTATCAAACTCGATGAACGGATAGGTCGCGGGCAGCACGCATTTGGTGCAGCGCTGGATTTCCGCAACCCGGTTGGAGCGATCAACAATCCGATAGCTGGCCGGGTTCTGATGGCCTGGCGATTGATCAACTGAATCGGATGTCAGTTCAAACCGCTGGGCTTTTGCGTTATCGAAGGGAACGATGCAGGCCTGACTGGGCTCAAGGTGGATGGTCTCAGTATCGCTGAGACTCAATACCCGCATATGCTTTTTAAGGAATGATCGCAAAATGAAATTTTCGGAAGCGAATACAAACATCTTCGATTCAGGCGCTTCTCGGTAATAGAGCGAGCCGATATTGGTCGCCAGCCCGAGTGCCGCCAGATCGTTACGAAAATAGGCAATTGAGGCTGATCCGGAGATTTTACCGAATACTTGCCGTGTTGCCGTCTCCAGGTTTTTAGACGTGTCAAAATTGGCATCCATCAGGCGAAACAACACTTCTGAATCCGTATCAAACTGCCGGTTCAACAGCGGGTTTTCGGCCCAAAGTTCGGCATCGTTGGTGACGATGCCGTTGTGGATTCCAACACTGTGTTCAGTAAGAACAGGCTGGTTGTTGCCGGGAACGATTTCGGCCCCGTTGGTGACCAGCCTGCAATGGCCCATGATCGCAACCGGCGCTTTAAGGGCACCGTCATCGTCATAGTCTACACTTTTCAGGCTGTTAGTGAGAAACCGCTGAAATTCGGAGTTTTTCAGCATCAGCGCCGGTGACATATTTCTTTTAAAGACCCGAATTTGATCCCCGGCGGAAACTGCCAATCCGCTGGCTTCCTGCCCACGAGGTTCGGAAAGGTGAAAAAAATTGTTCAGCATCCGACGCATGGTCGACGTGTCAATTTTCGTCCCGGGAGCTGCAACAAATCCGAATATACCGCACATGGTGATTTGGTAGCCGACCAAAGGTTGAGCCGCAAGCGCAAATCAACCTAAATCAAACACG
>Ga0316203_1000113_pt1 | contig 146090 bp, 130 predicted proteins | sample 6monrhotite_MG_FD_204940 | JGI IMG/M metagenome (GOLD analysis project Ga0316203, IMG submission 204940) | Microbial mat bacterial communities from mineral coupon in-situ incubated in ocean water Damariscotta River, Maine, United States -... | ecosystem: Environmental > Aquatic > Marine >... | reverse complement strand
GAGAGGTTTGGGTTTCAACTTTGCGGCTCATCGATGTTCTCCTTAAGTGGTTTTATAAGGATACTATCATTTATATCAGATATTTAAAATAGAAAACTGATGTTTTTGCCGTGCAGAGATCTTAAAAAGTGTTGATAGGGGCTAAATAGAATATCGAGGGACAAAACAGGGCATAGGAAACCTGATTTTTTGGTTTGTTACAGGTGAGCTGCGATCAATCGTGGGGTTTGGCCGTACAGCGCTGTATATTTGTTTGATCCGGGCTTTCTGTAGAGGGGAGCGGCTCAAACCGAGGCGTTGTGCCTCGGTTGAGTGAAGCTGATAGGAGGTTAGGGTAGGTATTGTCCTGGGTTTTTCAGGATCAACATGTCTTTGACCCCGTTGTTCGTGGTGCCGAAGAGCGCGGTAGTCCCGCTACCGACAACAAATACATTCTTGCTAGAGTCCATGAGGAGGCCGAGGACCGATAGGTCACCGGTTTCCCCGTACTGTTTAGCCCATAGTTGACTCCCAGTGGGGCTATACTTGAGAAGAAACCCATCGGTGGTTCCTGCCAAAGTACCCCAGGTAGTTCCTTGGGTTGAACCGGAAATATAGATATCTCCGGCGGAATCGAGCGTCAAATGCCCCGGTGTATCAGCGGAGGGGGTTCCAAATTGCTTACTCCACAGCATTGATCCGCTTGAATCAAATTTCGCAAGAAATCCGTCAAGGCCGCCAAGTGGCGTCTCACCTGCGATCGCCCCAGAGGTTTCACCGAGTACATAGACGTTTCCAGATCCATCCATAACCAATTTTGGGTTTTGGTCTATGCCGGTACCGCCGATCATTCGAGCCCAAAGCTGTGTCCCAGCGGAGTTGTATTTGACTAAATAGACGTCATGTCCGCCACCGGCGTGTGCCGGGGTTCCGAGGGAGCCCTCGGTTCTTCCAGCAACATAAAGGTTTCCTGCGCTGTCACCGATGATGAAATCGCCATCTTCGTTGAAGTTATAATCTGATTGAACCGTCCACGTGGGATTGCCATTGGCAGGATCAATTTTAGATACAAAGTGACTGTAGGTGCCTGTCGTATGGCTGGTAATACCATTGACGATAGTCCCACTGCTGATCCCGACAACAAACACATTGTTTGCTCCGTCGATGTGAACCCCACGGCAGTAGTCGTCACTTGCGTTAATTAATTTACTCCAAAGTTTTGTTCCTGCACTATCGTATTTCAAGATAACGCAGTCATGAGAAAGTCCTCGAGTGTGCCCATCAAAAGTTGCCGAGTCGGTCTCACCAACAATATATATGTTTCCTGTCGAGTCAAGGGCAGCTTGATAAACGGTGTCTGTGCCCATGCCTCCGATCTGCTGGGTCCAAAGAGCCGTTCCGGCTGGATTTCGTTTCGAAATAATAATGTCGTCAAACCCGCCGTTGGTTCCTACCATGTCGCCGGCCGTCATCCCGATGGTGATCAGGTTTCCTGATCCGTCGAAGATTGCTGATTTAAGGTGTTCATTTGCAACGGTACCAAACTGTTGGGCCCATTGACTTGTGAGGAGAATCGAATCGCTGGCTACGGCGGAGACGTTCCCTGCAGCATCTTTATACCAGGCGGAAAGAGTCTTGTTCCCTTCGCCGGCGCTCAAGGTAAAACTAACACTCGCAACATAACTGGTAGCGGCTGTAACTGCTGTCCAACCCGCTGCGGAGCTGATCGGTGTGGTCGCTGATTCAGAAAGATAGTAGCCCGTCACCCCGACACCCTCGCTGGCACTTAAGCTCGCTGTGACTGTCGCGCTCTTAGTGCTGTTTGCGCCAGAATTTAAGGAAAGGGTTGGGCTGGTTGGAGCTGTTGTGTCAGCAACCGTTGTTGTAGCGGTCGCAGTCGTCGTCGTAGTCGTTGCGCTGGTATTGAATGTTGCCGGGGTATATAAACTCTCGTTACCCGCAGTATCTGCGACTTTAATATTAATATAATAGGAGGTTGAGGCGGTGAGCCCGGTGATACTTAAGACCCCAGCTCCTGTTACAGTTCCAAACAAGGTCCCGTTTGTCTTCAATTCTTCAAGGGTTGTGATTGTTGCAGAAGTCGAGTGATAGACACTGTAGACTAAGTCTGTGGCCGCATCGGTGTTGTCTGTTGCTTGCGTCCAGGTGACGTCTACAGAAGCAGAGGTCACCCCACTGAGTGCCAGATCGCCGGTGCTGATACTTGGAGCTGTTTGATCGAGATTTGAGATCACAGCGCTGTCCTCTTTTTTACAGCTAGTGATCAAAAAGGCTGAGATAAGTATCAATAAAATTAGTGTATTTTTAGGCATTGGGTCGAGCTCTTAGGGGTGTGGACCGTAGTTAGGGTAAGTGAATCCAGGAGAGAGTATAAAATATCACAGAGAAAGAATCAAGTTGACTCAGTTGTTCTAGGGTATCCTTAGAGGGTTGAGCTGATTTTTACCGAACAAATCAATGTTTAGTTGTCATTATAAATAGGTTATTCGGAGGTTAAGTATTTGGGTGCGAGGAAGGAAACTAGTTGTTTTTAGACGGTATATTTTTGTAAGGTTTCTTCCAACATGTCGATGTTCAAAGGTTTTACCAGAAAATCATTCATGCCGACTTGAAAACATTTGTCTTGGTCTGTGTTGCTGGCTAAGGCAGACACGGCGACAATCGGGGTTTTTTGGTTTACACTGGAATCGGAACCCCGAATGTTCAGGGTTGCGTCGTAGCCATCCATACCGTCCATCAGGATGTCCATCAAAATGAGGTCATATTTTTTCTGCTGAACCTTAGGTAAAGCGTCAAGGCCGTTTATTGCCGTTTCCGCCTGTACATGCAATTTTTCAAGCATTTTGACGATGACCAATTGATTGACCATATCGTCTTCTACTAACAAGACACTAAATCCCGAAGGTAAAGGGTTACGCTTGTGCTCAACCAAAGGTTCTATAGAAGGTACGGTTGCTTGAAAATGATCGGTTTGAAATTCGAGTTCAAACCAAAAACAACTTCCCTGGCCAAGTTCACTGATGACCTGTATGTTGCCGCCAAGCAAGGTGACCAAACTGTTGACAATCGCCAACCCGAGTCCGGTGCCTCCATATTGCCTTGTAGAAGATCCGTCCGCCTGTACAAAGGTATCAAAAATAAGTTCAACGTCCGGTTCTGAAATACCGATACCCGTATCGGTGACTTTAAACATAACTCGTTGCGAATCTTTTTTGGCTTCGATTAACGAAAGTTCAAGCTTGACTTCCCCTTTGTGTGTGAATTTGACTGCATTCCCAATGAGATTGGATAGGATTCTCCCCAAAAGGCGGGAGTCGCCAACTACAGCGTCGACAAGAGTTGAATCAATATCCCAGGTTAAAGCAATATTTTTGGCTTTTGCCGACCCCAGAAAAAGTGAGGCGACTAAATTGATACTTTCTTGAATCGAAAAGGGTTCTTCTTCAAGCAACTGTTGCCCCGCTTCGATTTTAGATAAATCTAAGATATCGTTGAGTAGAGATACAAGGTTGGAACCGGACTTCATGATGATTTCGCAGTACTCTGTTTGCTCCAAAGATAGATTGGACTTTGCAAGGAGTTGAGCCATCCCCAAAACACCGTTCATTGGTGTTCTGAGTTCGTGGCTCATGTTGGCCAGGAAATCACTTTTGGCGATACTGGCAGCCTCAGCATTGGATTTTTCTTGTTTTAAGAGAATGTGTTGTTCACGAAATTTAATTCTTGAATCCCGGATGGTGTCTGTCATTCGGTTAATAGATTGGGAAAGCCTAGCCACTTCGATAGGACCCTCAACTTCGATATTATGCAACGGAACGCCCTCTTCATCACATTGACTGACATTGGATGTGATCCGGGTCAGAGGGGTGATAATAAACCGGTGGATCGAAAAAAAGAGGGTTAAAATCAACACAAGGCTGACGGTTACCGTTTGAAGAATCGTTTTTTTGACGACATCGGTGAGCGCCGTCGAGAGGTCTTTGTCAGAAATGTAAACATAAACCTTTCCGATCACTTCTCCCGTAGGGGACCGAATGTCCTCGCTCGCTGAGTAGTAGGCTTCCTGAATGATGGTGAGGTGTTCTGGGTTTTGAAAATCGTAATCAACAATCTTCTGATCAGAGAGGCGGATTTTTCCGTTAGCGTAATTTGGTTGAGATAAGATCGCCTGCATATTTCGGTCTTCTACAACAATCGCTAAATAGTTTTGTTGCTGGACCTCTGTATTCAACAAGTTCAGGTACTCGTTCACTGAGTAGGACTCAATAAAAAGGGGAAGATTGGTCTCTAACGAGGCGAGGCTGCGTTCTGAGTTTTGTTGCATTTGCTGTACGATCGACTGCTTGGAAACTTGGTAACTATAGAGTGAATGCAGGGAAATCGTGACTAAGACCGTTGAGATGATGATAACCCCGAGGGTATTAAAGAGCGAATGCTCGGTTCGGTCGATTTTTAACATGGTAACACCAGCTAGTTAAGGTTCAACCCAAGAACGTTTCGTTGTATGGTCGGTAAGACTTGTTGAATATTCTTTTGAGACACCGCTAGGATAGGAAGCTGTATGTTTTTTTTCACAGGGAGCCCTTGAAGGAAGGCATCTAAACTGCGTACCGCTTCTTCTCCCATTAAGTAAGGTTGTTGCATTGCCGCGCCTTTGATGATTCCTTTGGGGATTAAATCTAAAAAAACGGGCTCCGCATCGAAGGTAACCAAGAGGATGTGCCCTGTTTTCCCTTTATCTGCGATGGCGTCGAGCGCCCCTTGATATCGATCAGAACCTTGGAGCCAAACTGCTCGTAAATCCGGGTTTTTCATAATCAATTCAGTGGTGAATAGGTAAGTTTCTTCGTAGGAAAAACTTTCTTGTTGCTTCAATCCACCAACTTTAATTTGAGCCTCTTTCATCGCTTTTAAAAAACCGGCTGTTCGGGCTTTTCCGTTCGCACGTTTTTGGGGGATGGCAATGATCCCGACCCGACCTTTCTCCCATTTTAACGCACGTAACTGTGTGGCTAGGATCTTTCCAATACCGTAGGCCCCGCTTTGATTATCAGAAGAAATATAAGAAACATAGGGACCGTCGTCGGCCCCTATGTCCGATATAACGACAGGAATCTTTGCTTGGGCTGCAAGTTTAAGGATGGTGACGCATGCTGATGAATTTGTCGGGGAAACAATGATCCCGGAAACTTGGTCTTTGATCGCTTTGATGGTGTTTTTTAATTCAGTTTTGGCATCGTTTTGGGCGCTGAGGATATCAACTTGGAAGCCTGATTTGGACCCCTGACCCTGGATTCCTCGTGCCATCGTTGCCCAAAAGGGGATACGAAGGTCTGAAACCAGATATACCAAACGTTTTGATGGGGTCGACGTTCTCTGATTAGGTTCGCCCCAAACTTTTGGGGTGAATAAGGTTAGCAGGATAATCCATACGACAATTGAAGGCCTTCGTTTAAAATGTCGCATCGCCACTCCCCAAATCATGAGATATTTATTTAATCGCCCCTCCGGCAGGAAAATATCCCGTTGCAAAGGATTGTACCATTATTTACAAAATTTCGGAAAGGCTTTCAAGGGGAAAAAGACTCTGGGCCATGCTTAATGTAGCAGTAAAGGTAATAAATTGAGCATTTAATCCGTAGTTTTACCTAGCTAGAGGGGTTGTTGATAGGCTTTTTGTACAAATACGCTCGGAAACAGGGGAGCAAAACCTTTGCCCAAGTTTGTTTTTTCATTCCTGTTTGATCCCATTCTTGCTCAAGTTCCTCAAAGGTGAAATGGCCGGCTTGAGGGATTTGATAACGAGCATATCTCCGAAAAAATTCGGCAGACTTTCCGTTAGGCTCTTCAAAGATCAAAAACCCTCCGGGCTTGAGGACCCGAACAATTTCGTGAACTCCTGCCCTCCAATCTTCAATATGGTGCAAAATCCCAAAGCCAAAAATCCCGTCGAAACAGTCCGACTGGAGCCCTAAATTGGTGATGTCACCAATGAATCGGTCAGTGACCTGCGTTGGAAGCTTGCTGGCAAGTTTGATCTGCTCTGGCATCACATCAAATCCGATCAGTTTTTTGGGCTGGTAGGCCTGTTCGAGCAACAGGTTTGAATAGCCAGACCCACAAGCAAGGTCCAGTAGTGTTAAACCAGTGGGGTCGATCTTAGATTGCTGTAAAAGCCCTTTGAAAATTGCAAATTCAAGGTATTTGAGCAGCCCCTTCCTCAAGGGGTTGTTCATCGAAAGCATCTCGATACGGTTGAGTTCCATCGGCTAGGAAAGTTGCTCTAAAAGCTGTTGATCCCTGGAACTAACCGGTTGAAGGAGAGGAAAGAGTTGGCTGAAAAAGTCAGGGAACGTTTTTGACACACAGCTAGGATCGTTGATTGTGATTTCAGGGACCTTGAGACCTGCGAGGCACAAAGCCATCGCCATTCGGTGATCATCATAGGTGTCTAAAGTTGCCCCTTTGAGAGCCGTTCCCCCAACAACTGAGAGGCCGTCAGGAAATTCTTCGACCTTTGCCCCTAGCTTACTCAGCTCAGTGGTGACCGCAGTGATTCGGTCGCATTCTTTGATTCTCATATTTGCAACGTTTCGGATCACGGTGGTTCCCTTCGCAAAGAGGGCCACGACGGCTAAAGTAGGCGCAACATCGCTCATCGTGTTCATGTCCACGTCGACCGCAGTTAAGGGGCCGCCCTTTAGGGTGACATTTTCTCCGTCAAAGGAGAGGCAGCAGCCCATTTGCTCTAAGATGTAAACTAAACCCAAGTCCCCCTGGGTGCTGTCTTTTTGGATTCCCTTAACGGTGATCTCTCCTCCGGTGATCGCGGCGAGGGCGAAAAAGTAGGACGCAGAAGATGCGTCGCCTTCGACCCGATACTCTCGGGCCTGATAGGTTTGCCTGCCGGGGATTAAGAGTTTACTGTCGGAGACCCAAGAGGTTGTTGCCCCGAAGTCATGGATTAACTTACAGGTCATTTCCACATAAGTCCTAGAAACCAACGGACCGACGATGGTAACCTCGGTGTCTGCTTTGGCGTTAATCGCAGTGAGCATCAAGGCGCTCAGATATTGGCTGGATTGGTCGCCTGGAATATTGACGTGCCCCCCTTGAAATCCACCGCCTTGAATCTGGAGCGGAGGGCAACGGTTGCCTTGCTCATCCTTGACCGCCACGCCCAAGCAGGAAAGTGCATCGATCAAATCACCGATCGGTCGCTGTCGCATCCGCTCGTTCCCATCAAGCCGGTATTGCCCTTGCCCAAGTCCGAGCGCTGCGGTTAAAAACCGAGCCGCGGTGCCCGCATTTTGCACGTAAAGGGTCTGATCTGTGGGGCCTAAGGTCCCGGCCTTACCAAATACAGACAAACCCTCGGCCTGGACTTCAAACTTGACTCCGAGAGCTTGCAAGGCTTCGGTCATGTACTTTGTGTCGTCCGAGTGGAGAATCCCTTTAAGTAAACTAGTCCCTTGAGCTAAAGCGGCGACAAGCAGAGCTCTATTGGTCAAACTTTTTGACCCTGGGACGGTGATCGAGCCGTCAACAGGCTTTGAATTGGGGATAATCAAGGAGGAGGGTAACGGCATGTCAAGGGGCCAAAAAGTCAGGTTTGATGGGAGAATAGATGGGTTTGTCTAAAACAAAAACGGCTGAAAGGCTGAAATTAACTCAGTCGATTGAGGAAGGCAACCTAATCAGGGGATCAAGGTGTCTAAATCACCAAAATTGGGCTGTCGGCCAAAGGGTATATTCTCTGGCTTTAGGGGGCAGGAGGTGTGTGAAAGCAGCAATACTTTTGAAGGGTCTTGTGCAAAGTCTTCAACAACCCCGTGGATTGGCTCGCCGCCAATATCCACTTTTTTGAGGTCCATGGGCATTTGGTAAACCTCTAAAAGCCGCTGGTACATTGTCATGGATGCGTCGGGTTCACTGCAATTCTTCACCAACCGTTTGAGACTGCTCAAGCTGATGATGTCCGCAAGATGGCCATAACACTTGTAGCCGTCTGGACCCTTCATCTGAAACAACATTAACGTTGTATCAATGGGGTGGGCCGAGGGGACGGTCTTGATTTCTAAAGCGCCGGTTTTATTCCAGCAATGGGGCGACAGGGGTTGGAAATTCAGCCTTTCTCTAAGGGTGGCTTCTTTGATGCCTGTGAGGGCGCTATATTTTTTCACCAAACTAGCAAAGACCCTAGGGCTTGCAAAAATTTGAATTTGAGGGTGTCGATCGATGAGGTTATAGAACCCTCCAAAGTGATCGTCGTGCACATGGGTGACACAGAGTCCTGTCAGCTCGGTCGGGATTATGCCTAGAGCCTGAAGATTCTTTGAAACAAACGGTCCGGCATCAATCAAATATTTTTCTCCCTTGGCGACAACTAACGTGTTGAGGCAAGGACGCTCGATGTCCCAACCATCGCCATCCCCAAGGTGAAGGACTCCAAAAGAGGGTAAGACGACCGTTTTTGATGGGACCTGAAAAGAGGTTTGGTAGGCCTCTTCAAGGCCTAGGTTCAAACTAAATTCCACCTGAAAACCGTCCAACTCGGCTCGAAAGTTATTCTCTGATAGGCGAGTTAGCTTGAGTTGATCAATGTGGACAGTGGGCTCGTCAAATGGTTTTAAATCCATCAAATCGGAAGTTTCGAGAAATTTTCCGTAGGCAAACTGTCGTTTTAAGTCCAGGTGCATCCTGGCTTGATCGTCTGGGTACTGAAGATCTTGATATTCTTCTAAGTCATATAGCCCGTAATTCCCACGTTTGAGGTATTCACTTTGGCCGTCTAATTGCTCTTGTTTTCCAACTAAAAAAGGGCGGCATTTCTGGTGATTTGGATGCCCTGGGATGGCAAGGCCCTGCTTGTAGAGCATCTGTAAAACAGGGAACTCAGTCAGGTTCGAAATTTCTCTTCCTTGGACTCTTCGGTCGCTCAGCAAAATCGCGTTTGGACCTGTCTCAGCATAGCTGCCTTCGAGAGTCGTTGAACGGACATGCCCTTTTGCACGTAATAGTTTGATGGCGTCAGGAGGACAGCCACAAAGCATTTGCAAAGAGATCGAAGGGGCTTGGAGAAAAAAACAGCCAGGCCCGAGTCGTTCTAAAATGAGAGGTTGTGAACTATAGCTCATTTTTTAGGTACTGATCGACCGATTCACTTTTTGCAAAATGAGTTTGGTGGAACAGGTTGATATGTGATTGGCGAGCCCAAAGGTAGAAATTATCAATCACATATTGCAACATAGGATCGATATTTTTCGTGTCTTCAATCATCGTGGCGGTTTGGGCAAAGTAAATCAGGTTGTGAAAATCAGCTCGAGGAATTTTAATCCAGTCATTGATTTTGGCGAGGTAGACTCGTTCAGCATCGTGCAAAAATCCATCGGCCATGGCCATGATAATCAAATCTAAGATAAAACTGTACTGCAAATTTTCGCTTTGAATTTCATTAAAGCCGTCTTTGATCTGCTCATCAGAGAGCCGAGGTAGCTTGAGTAACTCGGCTTCCATCTCTTGTGAGAGTTCAAACCGATGGATCATATTTGTGAGCAACTCCAATTCGCTGTCATCCAAATTCCCATCAACTGAGGCCATGTGACCGACCATTTGAAGATAAAGAAACCGTGAATTGACGGCCACTTGGGTTATATCTGCTAGATTCATAAGAGTCTCTCTTTTTTGTTGGAGTTTGAATTTGGCATTTGAGGATATACAAAAATTCTGCCATAAGAAGCCCATGGGGACCAGCCCAAAATAAAAGTACGATTTCGATCTCCACTTGATTCTGACATGATGATGACTTTAGCTGAGCTTTGTGAGCGTTTAAGCACCCCTTACCAAGGGGACTCAACCCTTGAACTTGACCACGTGACGGGCTTTGAAGAGGTGGGCGAGCGAGGGTTGGCTTTTATCAGTGACCCCGGAACACTTGCAGCTTTACCTACCCCAGGGGGCGTCTTTTTAGCCCAAAAAAAAAGTTTGTCCCATATCAATCCCGAGACCGCTTGCGCTCTGATTGTCCCAGAGGGGACCGTTGCGCCAGGATACAATCTCGTTTTTTCTGAGGATCCCCTTGCAACCCACGTGGCGGCCAGTTTACTCCTCAGCAAACAGCCCCAAAAAACAAATCAAGTTTCAAAGCTCGCTCATGTCGATCCTTCGGCGAAACTAGGGAAGAATGTGACCCTTGATCCAGGGGTTGTTCTGTACCCGGGGGTGGTGATCGGTGATGGTTGTGTTCTCCGGGCCAACACGGTTTTGATGGACAACGTTGAGGTCGGTGAAAATTGCTTATTTTACCCTAATGTTACAATCCGAGAAGGTTGCCAGATTGGGAACCGAGTGATTTTGCACTCCGGAGTGGTGATCGGTGCAGATGGGTATGGATATTTTCAACGAGAGGGGGTGAATGTTAAAATTCCTCAAGTTGGCAAGGTCGTGCTTGAGGATGAGGTTGAAGTCGGGGCCAACAGCTGTATTGATCGGGCTCGATTTACGAAGACCTTGATTGGTAGAGCCACCAAACTCGATAATTTAGTTCACATTGCCCATAATGTAGAGGTGGGTGCTGATTCGTTGATCACCGCCCAATCGGGGATCGCAGGTTCGACGAAAACCGGGTCCCACTTGATGATGGGGGGGCAATCTGGGATCCGGGATAATTTGATCCTCGGGGATCATGTGACCCTTCTCGCCCGAACCCTGGTAACAGCAAAAGCGGAGGCTGGCGAGACTTTGGCGGGGATGCCCAGCCGTCCCTATACGAAATGGCGGCACCTACAGGCGATGTTGAGTCAGATTGAAGGGCTCCTAGACCGACTTCAAGGAATTGAAGGGTTTTTGCGCACCCTAGGGTTCAAAAAAAAAATAAGATAAGTTTCAGCTTTGCACAAATCGCTAAACCTCTTAAAATGCGAAATGCACCTCCCTTCATAGGAACGAAAAAATGGACTTGATTGAAAAATTAATCCCCGAATCTGAAGTTGTATATCGTCCAAGTGAGCCATTCATGGCCACCTTACTTGAAAATCGCAGATTGACTCCCGAAGATAGCATAGACGATATCCGGCATCTTCTGTTCGACATCACAGGTAGCCAGATCAACTATCTTGAAGGTCAATCGGTGGGGATTTTGGTCCCAGGGCTTGACGAACGTGGCAAAAGGCACCGTGTTCGGTTGTATTCGATTGCAAGTAGCCGCTCAGGGGACGATGGAAATTCGAACACCATCACCTTGTGTATCAAACGAGTGGTGTATACCGATGAGGAATCAGGGGAAGAAGTGCGAGGGCTGGCGAGTAATTTTGTTTCTGATGCAAAGCCCGGCGATAAAATCCCCCTGACAGGCCCTACCGGACGACGTTTTTTGCTCCCTGCTTCGGATCAGGTAAATTTGGTGATGATCGCTGTTGGGACAGGGATCGCTCCTTTTCGGTCATTTATCAACCATATCTACTCTGAAAGAGGATCTTGGGGCGGCTGTGTACGATTGTTCTACGGTGCCAAAACGGGCTTAGAAAGTGTGTATATGAACGATAAAAATAATGACATTGGTCAATATTACACCAAAAACACTTTCCAAGCTTTCCAAGCGTTGTCCCGGCAGGAAACAAACACTGAGGGCGAGCGAGTTTATGTTCAGCACAAAATTGCCCAACAAAAAGAGAAGATTTGGCCTTTAGTCAAAGGCGGAAACCTTGTTTTATATTTATGTGGTCTGAAAAGTATGGAGTCTGGGGTTGACCAAGTGTTTGCCGGCTGGGCGACCGAGGACGGGTTGGACTGGGCCACGATCAAAGAAGAATTGAAATCGAGTGGTCGCTGGAATATTGAAGTCTACTAAATAAACCTGAGGGGAATGATGAAGGTGTATGATATTGCGGTGATTGGGGCTGGCCCGGCAGGTGAAAAGGCGGCCTTGAAGGCGGCGAAATTTGGGTCTAAAGTGGTGGTGATTGAACGGCATTTTGAGCCGGGCGGTGCTGGGACTTTATCAGGGACCTTGCCTTCAAAGAGCCTGAGGGAGACAGCTCAATATCTGGACCGGTTGCATGATGACCACCTCAGTGGATTTAAGGCTGACTTGGGCCACCAAATGACCATCCAAGAATTGATGCATCGAAACAATTTGGTCACCACAGTGCGGATTGAGCATATTTATCATCAATTCGATGTCCACGGCGTGGATTATCTCCCTGGCTGCGCTCGATTTATTGGTCCTCATCAGCTAGAGGTTACGCGGCAAAAGACGGGAGAGGTGGAAGTTATTGAGGCGAAGAAATTCATCATTGCAGTGGGGACCAAACCGTACCACCCTCCAAATATAGATTTTGCACACCCTCGAATTTTAGATTCTGGCAGTGTTCTGCACCTGAATGAATTACCAAAAAGCTTATTGGTCTATGGCGGTGGAGTGATCGGTTGCGAATATGCCTGTATCTTCGCAAAACTGGGCACTCAGGTGACCTTGGTAGAGTCTCGAGGTCAGTTGTTAGACTTTCTAGATGAAGACATCAGTAACCGCCTAGGGAAAGAAATGCAGCTCCAGGGGATTCAACTTAAGCTGGGCGACGGCTATACCAAAGTGACTGGGGATGAGCACAGCGTCACACTAGACCTCGAGGATGGGGTCCAATTTCAAGCAGACTATCTGCTCTATGCGAATGGCCGTGAGGGGTTCAGTTCCGATTTAGGGGTGGAGAATGTTGGGATTCAGCTGAACAGCCGAAAACAAATCGACGTGAACTCGAATTATCAGACCTCTGTGCCACATATCTATGCTGTTGGGGATATAAACGGTATGCCCTCGTTGGTTTCGATCAGTAATGAAGAAGGCCGAATGGCGGCACGGCACGCTGTGAAGGGAACCCCTGGCCGTCGATATGATAATGATTTTGTGAGCGCGATTTATACGATCCCTGAACTGGCGATGTATGGGCCAACCGAAAAAATGCTCAAAGAAAAAGGGGTGAATTATGGGGTTGGGATTGCGGAGTATAAGGACTTGGCAAGGGCTTTAATCATTGGGGATCAAATTGGAATGATCAAATTGCTCTTTGATAAAGCGGACCTCAAATTATTGGCTGCCCATGTGGTGGGCCAGCAGTCTGGTGAAATGATCCATTTGGCAATGTCAGTGATTCATTTCGGTGGTACCCTACGATTTTTCTCGGACCAAGTGTTTAACTTTCCAAGCCTCAGCGCTGGATTTAAAGTCGCCGCTTTGAATGGCATAGAAAACCTATAAAAGGGGAACCTGAAAAAGATAGAAGCATCTCATGGTTGGTTCGACCCTTTGCAAAAAAAACACAGATATCCTAGGGATTTTAATCTCTACTTGTCGAGCTGATTGTGTCTGTCAGCTTACCAATGATGCAGAAACATCTTGAAATTATGCTTTTTCTTAGGCAATAATACCAAGCGTTGGAGTTCCTGTAAAAACAGATCAAATTAGAAATATGTCAAAAAAAGAGAATAATTTTCAGAGGGGATTGCTCTACGGGGTTTTAAAAAGTTCCGGGGTGATGTTCCTGGCATTCCTGGTTAGCTGGGCCGTGAGTGGCCTCTGGACTGCTCATTGGTCCGTGTTGTTTAGCTGGGCTGTTTTGTTTTTGGGGTTCTCTGTATGGGAATTGTTCTTGAAAAGCTCTGTTGCAACTTCGTCTGCAACCGAAGAAGAAGTGAAAACGACAGATGTCGATTTACGATGGGAGCTTGGTGAAAAGGCCCGGATGATTGATTTGGCATCCGCTATTTTTAAGATCAACCTAGATTGTTCCACCGCGACGACCAAGCATATTTTCGACAATGCAGACCAAAATAACAGCGACCTAGAGCAGTCTTCAAACTCGTTATTAGAGCTATCTCAAACCTCTCGTTCGATCTCTGAACGGGTTGAGATGATCAATCAAAATTCTAAACAAGCCATCTCGGCAGGTCAAAAGGCCAGTGCTTCGATCCAACGAGTCACCGATTCGATTGCAGTCCTCGAGGAAGGGAGCCGAGAAATTGCAAAAATTGTTGGAACTATTTCGCAAATCGCTAATCAAACCAATTTACTGTCGTTGAATGCTGCCATTGAAGCTGCTAAAGCTGGCGAGCAGGGCCGGGGGTTTTCGGTTGTTGCTGAAGAAGTCCGGAAGCTGGCGACTAAAAGTAATGAAGCGGCGACTGATATTAGGAACCGTATAGAGGCCAACAGCTTGAATATTGAAGCAGAAGTCGCTGAAATCCAATCGGTTCAATCAGAATTGGCTCCGGTATTCGAGTTATTAAACCAATTGGCTGCGGATATTAGTGAGATTGAGCGAAATGTTCTTGAGCAAAATCAAGCGATTGGTGAGTCTACAAGGGTGGTCAATAGTATTTCCGCAAATACTCAAGTCAACTTAGGGCATATCGTTGAGTTGGACCGAATTTCAGCTGGTGGAAATCAAGGGCATGGTTTGTTGCAATCAATCTCTGGGTTTGTGAACAACATGGCCGGTGATCATAAGACGGTAGAAAATTGGCCCCATGAAGGCCGTGCTTTTGGCTGGTCCGATAGCTTCTCCGTTGGTTTAGATACGATTGATGATCAGCATAAAGTCTTGATCAACCTGATTGATTTGATGATGCTGGCCAATGCTCAAGGCGCAGAACGAGAAGAGCTAGGGATCTTGGTTCAAGCGGTTTATAATTACTCTGTGGTTCATTTTGAGTTCGAAGAGTCGATCATGACCCGGATCGAATGGGAAGGTTTTGACGCACATAAAAAAATACATGATCAGTTTTTGGCAACGGTGAAGGAGGCCGCTGATCGATTCCTTTCTGGAAAGGAAAGTATCGACTCGTTGGTGGAGTTGTTACAGTCATGGTTAATCAGCCATATCCAAAAAAAGGATCCTGTGTATGTTGAGTTCTTCCGAGCTGGCGGAATCACTTAAATCCCTAGTCTTGCCGAATCCCCGGTGCGCTTTGCCCTGTTGGGTCTAGGCACGGGGAGTGTTTAGCAGGGTTTGTTATTTGTCAAAAAAGCAGGCCCTCTCAGCCTCTTACCTTTTGTTCCGTTCGGAACAGCGCTAGTTCCTGAAAGACTCTCTCTCTAGAGGCAAACAACCTCCAAATTCAGTAGATTTTTTGTTGTGATTGCCTTAGGGTTAGTTTAATCCCGATGAGGTTTATGTCTATCCCTAAGCGTTTGATCCAACTTGTATTACAACAAAAACTCAGTTTAGTTTTTGGGATCCTGTTTATGTTGCTCTACGCGCTGTTCACTGTGGCGCCCGCTAAATACATGAAAGACATCGTTGATGCGCTGGGATCTGGGGACGTTCCGTCCCAAAATAAGTTTTTTTTAGTCGGTGCAGGGATCATTCTATTGTTTTTTCTCAAAGGGGTTGCCTTCTTTGGTCAGAATTACATTATGAACACCTTGGGGCAACGGCTGATTAAAGACCTTCGGACTAAGTTATTCGAAAAGGTACTTTATCTCCCAGCGGCGTTTCATAATCGGCATAACACAGGTGATTTAATTTCTCGGTTCACCACAGACCTGACGGTTTTATCAGAAGGAATCAAGGTTGGGATTACCGGTCCTTTACGAGACTTGCCACAAATTTTGATTCTTTTGGGGATCATGGGCTACCGTAGCTGGCACCTTTTCGTTCTTACCTTGATTTTGCTGCCAATCGCTGGCTTTCTAATCCAAACCTTTGGGCAGCAAAACAAAGAAGTTTCGGATAAACGGCAAGGTAAATTCGGCGAAATCACCAATTTGATCAACGAGACGATTTCTGGGATTCGAGTTGTCCAGGCCTTTGGGATGGAAAAATACGAGATTCGCCGATTTCGCAGGGAAAACAGACGGTTATATACATATTTTGTCGATACAGTTCGTATTAATAGTTATAGCTTTCCTATTCTAGAGTTGATCGGCGGGATCTGTGGAGCTTTGATCCTGACAGTTGGCGGGTATTTAATCATTCACGGAGAAATCACTGGTGGTGATTTTTCGAGTTTCTTGATTGCGTTTTTCATGATGAACGAGCCGATCAAGAAATTTAACGGGTTTTCGTTAAGAATCCAAGAGGGGCTTGCGGCTGCTCGACGTGTATACGAAATCTTAGATGACCGTAACCCCATTTTAGAAGACTCAGGAGAAATCCCTCTGAAGGGAGTTAGCTCAGACATACACTTTAAAATTAATCATTTTACCTATGATGAGCGTCAGATTCTACATCCGATTGATTTTAAAATGCCTGCCGGGAGTATCACCGCTTTGGTTGGAGCATCTGGCTCAGGCAAATCGACTTTAGCCAATTTGCTCCCCCGATTTTATGACCTCACCGAAGAGCAGGGGCATATTTCGATTGATGGCGTCGACATCCGAGATATGGCTGTAGGAAGTTTGCGTTCACAAATTGCGATTGTCACCCAAGAGATTGTGCTTTTTGATGATTCGGTGAGGAATAATATTTCTTATGGCAAATTAGATTGCAGTTTGAGCCAGTTAGAACGAGCGACGAAGATCGCCTATGCTTATGACTTTATTTCTAAACTTCCAGAGGGATTTGAAACTCAGGTCGGTCAGGGAGGGTCAAAACTTTCAGGGGGGCAGCGCCAAAGAGTGTCGATCAGTAGAGCGTTGATCAAGGACGCTCCGATTCTTATTTTAGACGAAGCCACCAGTGCTTTGGACATGGAATCAGAAAAGGAAGTCCAGGCGGCGATTGAAAATCTGATGAAAAACCGAACCAGTTTAGTGATTGCCCACCGGCTTTCCACGATTAAACATGCTGATGTGATCCATGTTTTGTCTGCTGGCCGTATCATTGAATCAGGGAGCCACGAAGAGCTGCTCAGCCGGCAAGGAGAATATTACCGGTTGTACCAAATGCAGTTTCGAGATCACCCCGAGGCCGGCTAACTCAGCGAGTTTCCTCAGGTAAAGCGTTCCGCAAAATCCAGCCAACTGGTTACCCGGACCCACAGCTCGTCAGCAATCTCTAAATTGTGAGGACGTTGCATCAAGAAGACTTGTGCCTCTGGGAACCTTGCCTTAACCACCCGGCAGTTTTCAGGGTGGTCATCTAAGAAAATCATCTGTTTCGAGGCGTCTCGTAACTTGTCGATGACCTGAGCTTTGCTTGGATAATCTTTGATTCCAAAGTCGTGATGCCCTCCCATGTTCAAACTCGAAAATTTTAATCCATATTTGTCCAAATTTTCGATTCGCTCTTGATAATGAATCTCGGGCAAATTCGTCACCAAGTGAACTGCTGAACCTTCGCTGATGTGATTGAAACTATGCTTGTCCGCAAGTAATTTGAGTTGCCCAAACTGCCCGGAGGCCATGAAGGCATCCCAGGCGATATCGACGTCAAGCTTGGATAATGGACCGTCATCTAACTCCCAACTAGTTGGGACAAACCCCAGAGGGAGGTCTGCGATGTAGTTTTGCCTGACGAAATCCATAAAGGTAGATTCAAAATCGAGAATGACGCCATCGACGTCTAAAAAAAATTCCATGGGATCTTAAAAAGAGGTTTGTTCACCAAGTGAACCTTGTTGATAACATTCAGGGGCATCAAAATGAATGTTATTGACCTGTTGACTCACTGAGAGCGTAGTCATTAAATCGCTTTCTAAGGGCTCAGTCCACCATTGGTTTGTTATTTCGGCGGCCGAATTTATCCACCGATTCATCTGCGTACCTCTTAGTATGATAGGCATCCTGTGATGAAGCGGAGAGACCAAATCATTCGCCCTGGTCGTTAAGACAACACAGCGAGGGCGCTCATTCTGGGTATTTGCTTTTTCCCAGATGGCGGCTAAACCAAAAATTTCCTGGGTTTTTAGCCTGAATAAGTGAGGTATCTTTTGCTGGTTCCTGTGCTCCCATTCGAAAAACCCATCTGCAAGCAAAAGGCATCGTCGTTGTCGAACTGACGGGGAAAATCTTCTTTTCTCAAAGATAGTTTCGCAGCGAGCGTTGATACAAAATGGACCTTTTTCTGGTTTTAGCTCAAATCCCCAATCGAACCAACCGGCCTTTAAGGACTTACGATCCTTTGCAGGAGCGACCCCTAACACCGGTTGGCCTGGTCCAATATTATAACGTCTAGGTAAGTCAAAGTCGACTGTAAGGCCCTCGAAGGCCTGCTCAATTTGTTTTCGGGTTTGACTTAATCCGTACCTACCGCACATGGGAATATACCATTTTTTGGGTATTGGATGAAATAAAATAGACGATTTAAGTATCTAATTTTAATCACTAAAATAAGAGTATTTGGCAAAAAGTAGGGCATTTCCCCTACATTGTTTGATTCTGGCTAAAACTGGTCAAAATAGACTCAAAGGATTGACAACAAATGCGCAAAGTAAGCTAAACTAACGTTGCTCATAGTTTCTTGTTGCATCACTGATCAACAAAAAAACAACACACCTTCTTTAAGAGGTATTTTCAAATGATTCGGCGACCCAATGAACGAAAACGTATCGATACCCAGCGGCCTGAAGAAATAGATTTATGGTGTGAATACTTCAGAGTGCCTTGCAGTTATTTGTTTGAGGCAACAAACTCGGTCGGAAGTATTGCCGCCGATGTGCATGATTTCTTAAAATCCCGCCGAATGCTGCCACCAGCAAGTAAATTCTAGACCCTCTGAGGGTTCAAGTCAAAGCAGTTTGGATTGAAATCCAACCCCTTTCTTGAGTCTCGCCGTCGTTGTCCTCCGTGACTTTAGGAAGAATCGGCTTCCTTGAGAGGACGAGCGTACCATACCCTTGGCGACCTCCGCCCTTTGGGTTTAATCCAGAGGGCTTAAGCCACCTTAAAACTCATTGAAGGGGCTCGAGGCTCCACAAGATACTTTGAATATTTGATTTGATCCTCGTGAGCCGAGGAGCCGTTGATTCATTGAATAGGATTCTTGGTTGGGAGACAGTGGGGGACCCTACACTTTGGGGAGGTTGATCCCCAAAGGTGCAATGTAAAGCTCTTTAAATACTAAAATCTAAGATCTGATGCTGGTTTAGAAGCTGATGAAGCCGTTGAGCGACCTCCAAGTAATCTGCATCAAGGGGCAACACTAAATCGGCCTTATACTGCTCTGGGGGATTTTCTCCGACGTGTACGACTAGAATCTCATTAGGAGCATTCAGCGTCTTTAATTGCTGGAGGTCGTACTCGTCTGTTTCTGCCATGGCCGTAATGAAAATCAAACCGGCACCAGTCATGATCCTAGCTAATTCTCCTAAACGTCGAATTTCTTCGGTTAAATCTTTTTGGGAATTTGTGATGTCTTTATCAAGTCCACCAGTCAGGCTTTGGTCACTCAGGTAATAGACCTGCCGACCATCCATGAAAAGTCGCCGTTCAAGTTCCATCGCGATTTTTCGTTTGCCAACGCCCCGGTCTCCAGTGAACAAGATGAATTTAGGGTGGTGCATGTTCTTTTTCGCCCGATTCGCCACAGAGATGTACCCCGGTTCCCAAGACCGTTCTCGGTCTCGGACGTGGGCCTGTTCAATCGTTTCGGAACCTTCGATCTTTTCTAAAATGATTCCACCGCCAGCAATTTCGTAGTGGTCCACTAACACAAACCGGCCTGTAGCGTCGATTTCAGCCGATTGATCAAAGGCGATGGGCTTGAGTGCTTCAAAGATGCACTCCCCTACGTCATGTCGCTCGACGACCTGTTTTCCTTGGATGGACCTGAGGTCAGAGGCGTCCAAAACATTCTTCACTTCGACCAAGCGGACCGTGACTCGCCGAGTGGCGATCTTCATTTTATAGTCTTTACCGGTAATTAAAGGAGATTTTCCCATCCAAAATATATTGGCTCGGAAACGACGGCCTGTTTGAGGTAGTTGTTCCCCCTTTTTTACCATCAATTCACCTGCAGGAACATAAACTTGAGTCGCTAGTGTAAAACCTGTCGCTTCGCCTGCTTTCGCCACTGTGGTCTCTGCGGTATTGAAACCTTCGACCCCACTGACTTCACTCTCCTTGCCAGAAGGTAAAAATACGACAGGGTCACCGACAGCGATTGAGCCCGACTCAATGGTGCCGGCAAAAATTCGCCGATCGTCTTTTTGAGCGGTGAATTTATAAATATCTTGGACCGGGAGTCTGAACGGCGCTTTGATTTTTTCTTCGTCTGTTTCAGCGATCAAATTGTCTAACTGAGATAAAACGTTGTCCCCTTGAAACCAAGGCATCTTCTCCGAAGTGGCGACAATGTTCTCCCCTTCACGGGCACTGATAGGGATGAAGCTGATTGGCTCTAGGTTTAATTCTTTTAAAAAGGCGGTATATTCGGTCTTGGTTCGCTCAAAAGCCTCCTCGCTATTGTCGACCAAGTCCATTTTGTTGACCAAGACAACCAGCTTTTTGATGCCTAACATAGACACAAGGTATCCATGGCGCTTGCTGTTTTCTTTAACTCCTTCCTTGGCATCAATCACTAATAAAGCTGCTTCAGCCGAAGCAGCACCGGTGACCATGTTTTTGAGGAATTCAATATGCCCAGGGGCATCCAGCACAATGTAGTGACGGCGCTCAGTTTTAAAAAAACAACGAGCAGCATCAATCGTGATTCCCTGGTCCTGCTCATCTTCTAAAGCATCGAGCAGGAAGGCGTACTCAAAAGGCCGTGCATTCTTAGCGCACATCGCTTTGACAGACTCCAGTTTTCCTTGGGGCAATGAGCCGGTATCAGCCAGCAGCCTTCCGATTACCGTCGATTTACCGTGGTCTACGTGACCAACGATGACGATATTCATTCGTTCTTTGTTCATCTCCATCTTACATGTACCCCTGTCGTCGTAGTGACTCTAAGCCACCTCGGCCTTCTTTATCCTGTGCCCGCCCAGAACGTTCGGCCACATCAGCGAATTTGCCAGTTTTTAACTCTTCAATGATTTCTTCTACATTGGTAGCGGTAGACTCCACTTTACCGGTACAAGGCCAGCAGCCTAAACTACGGCATCGTTCACCAGAGCCTTTGTCAAAATACAAGTCGATGATCGGGATTTTTTCCCGTTCAATGTACTCCCAGATGTTCAGCTCGGTCCATTCCAGTAACGGGTGGATCCGTAGGTGAGTCCCAGGCGCAAAATCTGTCTTATACTGCCGCCACAACTCAGGAGGTTGATCACCAACGTCCCAATCGTTTTCCTGGTCTCGAGGAGAAAAGGTCCGCTCTTTCGAGCGGCTGCCTTCTTCGTCAGCTCGGACACCGACAATCACACCCGTATAGGCTGAGGTGTCGGGGTCTGGCCGGTACTCACCGGCTTCGTGATCAAAGCGGTAGCGAGGCCATTCCCCGGAGAGGGTGTGTTTTAGTGCTTCAGTTTTGAGGTTTTTGCAGCAAGCCAACCGGTCCACATTTCCGTCTGGGAACGTGAGTTTTTGGTCTAATGCAGTTCGGTTTTCGCCGTAAATGATATTGAGATTCCAGTCTTTTGCCGCTCGATCTCGATATTCGATCATTTCCGGCATTTTATAATGGGTGTCAATATGCAACAGGGGAAAGGGGACGTGGCCAAAGAAAGCTTTTCTGGCCAACCAAAGCAAGACAGTACTGTCCTTGCCAATGGACCATAACATCACCAAACTCTTAAATTCTTTGTAAGCCTCACGTAAGATATAAACGCTTTGGGCTTCTAAACGATCTAAATGATCCATGTTACTCCACCTGAATACAGGGCATCTGGGGTTGTATGAACAAAAAATATCAAGAGCAGTAAACCAATCGTCCTGCTCTTAAAAAACTATGAGGGTCTGTTATGCAAACCGCATTCTTTATGCTCCGGGGCTTCCCACCACCATCGACCTGACCGAGCGTCCTCGCCTGCAGGCACTTCACGTGTACAAGGTTGACAGCCAATGCTCGGGAACCCTTGATCATGTAATTGATTATAAGGCACCTTATGCTTTTTGACCTGCTCCCAGACCTGGGCTTCGGTCCATTGAGCAAGCGGGTTTAGCTTAAACAACCCATTGGACGGGTCCCACTCAATGGTTTCTAAAGCCGAACGAGTGACTGATTGTTCCTGTCGTTGTCCGGTAATCCAAAGCTTTAACCCTTTTAACGCACGACCCAAAGGCTCAACCTTTCGAATACCACAGCATTCTCGCCTGTTTTCAACAGACTGGTAAAAACTATTGGGTCCCTTGGTTTCTAGCAAGGCTTTTAGCTTCTCTGCGTTAGGTAGGTAGACCTGATAAGAAATCTTATAGGTGTCCATGGTGCTGGACATACATTTGTAGGTTTCTTCGAATTGGCGACCGGTATCTAAGCTGAAGATAAAAGGCTTAGAAGTAACCCCCGCAAACCAATGGGTTAACAGCTGATCTTCTACGCCAAAGCTACTAGCTAAGCCAACTTGGTCTGCTCCAAACGTTGAGAGAGCCCAACGGAGAGCTTCCGCTGGTGAGGCCCCAACCAGTTCTTTCTGGTAGGTAACAAGCAAGTCTTTCATCTACGCCTTTTGAATCACAACGGACCAATACCCGTCATCTGTCTGGTCTTGGCTTAAAATGTCGTGTCCTTCAAGCCGTACAGACTCGGGGACGTTGATAATCGGCTCCCCATCGTCTAGCCAGACTTCGAGGGTCTCGCCGGAACTCATCGGGGCAAGGGCAATTTTTGTTTTAACAAAGTTCATCGGACACCCGACTCCCCTGAAGTCTTTAAATCCATCGGACTTTTTCTGCTTCGCCTCGGGTTCAGCATCAGCCCTGGATTCCGCAACCGGTTCAGCTTGCACCTGGTCGAGTTGCTCTACATTAAACCGTAGTGAATCATCCATCGATTCATAGAGGTGCTTCATGTGCTCGCCGAGCTTTATGACTTCACCAGCACGTTTGTCGAGCATCTCTAAATCCTTAGCTTTAGCGGCTTCGATAGTCTCTAGATATAACTTCGGTACAAGGCCCTGCTGTACGAATTGTTCAATGAAACAGTCGAAGATTTCAATATCCCCAAAAGCTTCAACCCCCCGTGTGACCAACAAAGAGTGTGCGGCACTAGAAATCAACCGGTACAACTCTTTTCGTCGAGCCTGTCCTTTGAGTCCTGCCTCTAACAGCTTGGTGGCTTCGCTGACATTTTCGAAGTCTACATCGATCATATCAAACAAGCCGGCAGAACATTCCGCTTTTCTGCCTTTCAGCAAACTAAATCGCTGGTTGTCTGACCAATCAATGTAATAGTCTTCGTTGACCAAGGCAGAGGGGACGGTTTCATTGTATTGTCCCGCCAAGTTTAATAAATCTTCAACCGCTTCGTCGCTACGTAAGTAGTCTTTCACTGCTGGCCATAACACCCGTTTGTTTTGCCAACCCCGCAAAAAATCAACCATAAAGTTGGGCAAATCCTTAGCTGAAACCGAAGCAATTCGGCTGGCAAGGTGAAGTTCTTCAGCGTCAACAAAGTAGCCGATTTGTACCATGTATGCTGGGTATATATCTTGACCGACCTTCCCTGTTTTCCCAAATAAGCCGATGTCGCCAGTATGGTTACTAGCACAGGAGTTTGGGCAGCCGGAGGTTTGGATGTTTAATTCCCCTATGGCGTCCAGGTCCAGATCGCTAGCCAGCAAAGCCCGCTGAATTTCTTTTGCAGCTGGTCGAGATAATGTCATGCCAAGGGCACAGGTTTCGGCCCCGGTGCACGTGATCATGCTGCCAAATAACTTTGGCTCTTTGGACAGTTGAAGGCTTTTCAGGCCTTTGATGTGGTCAAACACATTGCCCAAATATTCAGCTGGAATGTTACGAAGATAAAGGTTTTGGTTTGTTCCTGCTCGCAAGCAGTTTTCCCCAAAATTGTTCGCAAATTCACCTAGAGATTTTGCATCGGCCCAAGACAAGTTCCCGTGAAGCAGCGGCAGCCGAACTTGAAACAAACCGGATTGTTTTTGTGCAGACACGTTGCGTCCCTTCCACTCGGAAAAGGCTTGCGCATCTTCAGATGTTTTGCCTGTATACCCTGGCGCAATATCCGCTTGATTGGTGATTGAAAATAAGTTGAGTTCAAGGCCTAACACCTGTTGCTCTAAAGCGTAATACTTAAAAAAGAGTCGCTCGAATTCTTCTTTCCCAAGTTTAGCATAAAGCCATTTTAACTTCGCTTTCCCTTTTTGCCGACGGTTTCCATGTTGGTCGAACATCCGTTTCATGGCCTTGGCCACGTAATAAACCCGATGTCCTGGAATCCAGTCGATTAAGAGGTGGCCAGGTTTGACTGAAGAGGCGGTTCCCCCGCCAACCCAAACTTGAAACCCTTCTTGGTCTTCTTTGATCTTAGCCAAAAATCCTAAGCAGGTAAGCTTTGGCTTAGAGGGGTCTTGCTCTTTAGCCGAAAACACCATTTTGAACTTCCGAGGCAAGTCTAGTGAGTCTAATTCTTCAACCATCCTTGTGGTTAATGCAAAGACATAGGGACTCACGTCGAAGGTTTCCTCTGGGTCAACTCCAGCGTCAAAAGGAGACACGATGTTTCGAACAGTGTTTCCGCCACCAGCTCGGCCTGACAGGCCGACCTCGGCCAACTCACGAACAACTGTGATTAAGTTGTCTAGATCCACAAAGGAAAGCTGAATCCCCCCTCTTGTCGAGATTGCAAAAGTCTCGGCACCGTATTTTTCACTCACTTCTCCAGCTTTTTTTAGCTGAGCAGGGGTGAGTGCTCCGCCGGGGCAACGAAGTCGCACCATGTAGGTGCCTTCTTCGCGTTGTTCGTAGAGCCCATGAGCTACCCGGAGTCCTTTAAATTTAACGCCAGGTAGAGTGCCAGCTTTAAAGTCAGCAATCTGGGTTTCTAGGATGTCCAGATCGGCTGGAAGTTGTGGGGGGAGTTCAAAAAAACGCATTTATACCTCAGTGAGTTGGATCTCTTCAACCGTGACATCGTCCCCTCGAATTTTAAAGGACTTTACCACCGGTTCTTCGGCGGATAACGACACGATCACATAACTGATTTCTGGGTCAAAGGCCAATTTCTTGTCTTCTTCTGACGGCCTTGACGGAGTCTCTGGGTGGCTATGATACACACCAGCAAGCTTAAAGCCTTTTGAACGCATGTCTTTAACGGCGCTAAATTGCTCTTTTGGGTCCATAGAAAAGTGTTCTGGTGACTGGTCTGTGTTGTAGAGTTCATAGTGAACTGAGACCAATCCATCCTTTTCTGCTAAGTAGCCACAAGCTTCGTTCGGTAGCTCCCGTTGTGATTGAGCGATGATCGCATCCATCACTTGCTTTGTAACCTTCATGTTCCCTTTGGTTTGATATCGCAAATCGGTAAAGCAGCATCTTCCAGCTTGGTGATCAGCGGGTTATCGCTACAAATTGGGCAGCCATTTTGGCGCTTTAGCTTGATTTTTTTAAAGTCCATGTCCAGGGCATTGAAGCTCACTAAGGCGTTGGTCGCAAGGTTCCCTGCACCGGTGATAAACTTCAACGCTTCCGTGGCCTGCATGGTTCCTAGCATCCCTGCAATTGCCCCTAAAACACCGGCTTGAGAGCAGGTTGGGACTGAGTTTGCTGGGGGCGGCTCACGAAATACACAGCGGTAGCAGGCGGTTTCTCCGGGGATGACCGTGATCATTTGACCGGTGAATCGTAAAATCCCGCCGTGAGAATAAGGTTTTTTCGCCATGACACAGGCGTCGTTGACCAAAAATTTGGTCCCAAAGTTGTCGGTGCCATCGATAACAAAATCGTAGGGTTCCAAAATATCCAAGATATTCTCGGCGCCTGCAAAGAGTTGGTGAGTGATGACGTTGATATCTGGGTTGATCGCACGCATTTTTGCCGCCGCTGATTCAACCTTAGGGTGGTCAACGTCGGCGGTGAAGTGAATCACCTGTCGCTGAAGATTGGACAAATCAACCACATCTGCGTCAACAATCCCAATGGTGCCGACTCCTGCCGCAGCGAGGTATAGAGCAATAGGGCTCCCGAGTCCACCAGCACCGATGATCAGTACTTTTGCTTCGAGAAGCTTGGACTGACCTTCGACACCAACCTCTTTAAGGATGATGTGTCGTGAATATCTTTCTAGTTGTTCTTCTGTAAAATCAATCATCTTTTATACTCCAAAGCTTGTGTCAAGTCGTCTTTCAAATCCACTAAGTCCTCAATCCCGACCGATAACCGGATCAACTGGTCGGTGACTTTCATCTCAGCTCGTTGCTCAGGGCTATACTCCACAAAAATCGTGGATGCAGGATGAATGACCATGGACTTGTTGTCGTTAATATTTGTCGCCCGTTTCATCAATTTGACTTGATCCATCATGTCAAAGCAAGCTTCTTTTGAAGCCAAGCTGAAACTAATGATTCCACCAAATTTACCGCCGAACTGCTGTTTAGCAATCTCGTGGTATGGGGAATCTTCAAGGCCCGGGTAGTTTACTGATTCCACCGCAGGGTGCTCTGCTAGCAACCGGGCTAACGCCAAGGCATTTTCGCAGCTTCGATCAATCCGCAACGCCATTGACTCGAGCCCTAGACTTTGCAAATAAGCGTTGTGAGGAGCCATGCAGGCACCTAAATTTCTATATACCTGTGTCCGCAAGGTGGCGATAAACGCCATGGGGCCCATTTGTTTGGCTTTAGGAGCCAACTTTGGGTTTTGTTTCCAGTCAAACAAACCGTTGTCGATGAGTAATCCGCCGACTGAGGTGCCTCCACCTGAGATATACTTTGTCGAACTGAGCACCTCAATATCAATCCCGTTGTCTTTCGAGTTGAAGAGGTAAGGAGTCGTGACGGTGCAATCGACCCCAAGCGGCACACCCTGTTCATGAGTAAGCTTCGATATCGCTTGAATATCGGCGACTTCCATCTGGGGGTTGGTGATGATTTCCAAAAACACCAACCGGGTGTTTTCGTCAATCGCCTTTTCGACCGCCTTGAGGTCCGTCATGTCAACGTAGCGCACCTCGAGCCCCCAAGGGCCGAGGCTGTGCTCAAACAAAGAAACGGTGTTCCCAAACATATGGCGACTGGTCACCACATTGGTTCCCGTTTCGCATAAAGTCATCACCAGATTGCTGATCGCTGCCATCCCGCTCGAAACCGCTAAGACTGCAAGTCCGCCAGAGATCAAACGAATCCGTTGTTCGAAATCTTCGATGGTCGGGTTGCTGATTCGAGAGTAGGCGTGAGCCGGTCGTCGGCCCTGGAATGCCCGTTCAATATCTTTACTGCTCGGGTGCTCGAATGAAACCGAGTCATACACCGGAGTTCGCATCGAATTGTGAGCATCTGGGGTCGGTCGGTTGCCGTGGATCGCTTTTGTGGTGAATCCCTTCATGTTACTCCCGTGAGCCGCCGCCCATGAAGTACAAGAAATCAACTTCTTGTCCTTCTTGAATGGTCGTGGATTGATATTGGTCTTTGTCGATAAATTCACCGTCGATCTGCACAGATACCATATCAGGGTTTTGGACTTTTTGCTCTGTCAGCAAAGCAGAAAGAGTGAGTCCGTCTGTGATGTCAACTTTGTCGCCATTGAGGGTGATTTGCATGTTTCCTTTACTTGATTAAGTTGATCAGGTTAGTCATGTTTTAAACAATCCTAAACATTTGGTCAAGCCTTTTTTCTATGCCTGGCTATAAGAAGGCAGCTTTTGGAGTGTGTTTTAAGGGAGCCAAAAAGGGCACGAAGCCCAGTAGATTCGCTTAAAAGAGAAGTTTCTAACAATCCGCAAAACTCCACAACCCCGAATTCAATTTTTATCGTCAGTTTCGACAAAGAAAATTGGGTTTTTCAGGCGCTCGGATAGGGCCAAAACAGCCAATGAGTGTGCTTTTTTGAATCATCTAGACCAAAAATAGAACCTTAGCTTCCCTTTGATTGAATGTCTGAGAGGCTTGCAGGGCAATACTAAGGTGCATTCAGTTTACTGAGTAAATTGGAGATCAGGGCTCGTTGAAAGGGAGCTGAAAGCTCTCCGAGGAAAACCCATCGAAAAACTTGATTTTGTGGGCAGAATCAGACGAAGTTATGAGGTAGAAGGTATTCACCCTATAACAGGAATTCGATGGACAAGCGGCATTGCCAGGAAGAAGAACGCACCGGATCGCACCAGGGAGAGGGTGCCCACGATTTTGAGGGAAAGCGAGAAATTGATCTTTCAAGCACACCGGACTACAAGGGGGCAGCTAAGATTTGGGAGATCCTTTTGCCTGTAAGTTGCGGCCTCTTTTGTTTGTGCTGGTTCGGGCTGTCGACCGGACCGGGTACGTTACCGGAACCCATGCTTCGGGCGATGATTCCGCTGAGGTTCTTCGGGCTTGTTGTTGCGGGTTTAAGTCTGACCTTTTTTTGTACCTTTAGGTATTTAGCCAAGAAGCACAATCAGCCTTAGGGGGAGTGTTAACAGGCTATTTAAACTCTTTTTTGTCGATCTTGTATTTAGTGAGGAGATTGTGAAGCATCCGGGTCGTTATCCCAGCGGCTTCTGCGCTTTGGTTAATCTTACCTTTGTGCCGGGCTAACAGCTGTGTTAGATACTGGCGGTCCACAACTTCCAAAGCTTCTTTTCTTGCTTTGTTGAGCGAAGACCCCACATCAACTTGGAGATTCTCGTATCCCATTTTCCCGACAATATCATTAGGCAGGCTACTCACATTTAGTTGACTGTCTTCTTCAAGAATATAAGCCCGTTCAACAATATTTTCCAGTTCCCGAATGTTTCCCGGGAAGGGGTACCCTTGAAGGGCTTCGTAAAACTCGGGAGAAACAGCGTCTATCTTTTTCTTGTATTTTGCTTTCAGTTTTACAAGGTATCCTTCTGTCAAAATCGGGATGTCCTCGGCTCGGTCTTTTAAGGAGGGCACGGTTAACGGAAAAACATTGAGCCTATAGTAGAGGTCTTCTCTAAAGGTTCCATCGGCGCTTCGTTGTTGTAAATCATCGTTGGTTGCTGCAATGATCCGAACGTCGGTGGTGATACTGGTCTCCCCGCCAACTCGCTGCATGATATTATCCTGCAAGACTTGGAGCAGTTTGATTTGGGTTTCTAAGCTGATTGTGCCGATCTCGTCTAAAAAGATCGTTCCCCCATGGGCGATCTCAAATCGACCTTGTTTGCGCCTGACCGCCCCGGTAAAGGCTCCTTTTTCATGGCCGAAAAGTTCTGACTCTATCAAGTTATTCGACAAAGCTCCCAAGTGAACGTGGATGAAGGGCATTTCTTTGCGGTTAGAATGATGGTGGATCAACTTGGCTAAGACACCTTTACCTACCCCGGTTTCTCCTAGCAATAAGACGGTGCTGTTTGTGTTGGCCACATGAAAGGCTTGATCGAACAGTTTGCCCATGTTTGGGCTATTTGTTGTCGTGATCCCAAGGGCTCCGCTATTCCTAAAATAATCGAGTTCCGACTGAATCAACTGCACCGTTTCGGTTCGCCGAACAGCATGTTCGAGGACAGTTTGGCTCAAGGGCTCGATCACATGCCGGTTTGCGCCTGCTTGTACGGCGAGAATTAAATCCTGTAAACGGTCCGACGGCCCCATTACAATCAACGGAGCGGTCAAATAAAATTCCCGAAACTTTGCTAGAGTTTTTTTAAAGGCAGGCAGCCGTCCTAGATCAGCCTCCTGTTCACCCAGTAAAAAGTGAATGTCGATAAAGGTGTATTCGTGTCGCCGAGACGCGAACTGTTCTAAACAGTCCTCCCAGTTCATCGCGTGATAGATTTTAGCTTTATGTAAGAAGGTTTCTTTGATTGACTCTAAAGAATCCTTTTTTACGGTGAGAACTAAAATTGGTTTCATGTAATTCTCCTTGTAATCTTTAACCTTTCTGGATGCGCATAGAGATATCGGAAATTTTATTTCCTGTAAGCAATAAACGGAAATTAAATTTCTTATATTTTATATTATACTGATATTAAAAGCGTAATATAGTTAAAGTGGGTAATAAAATTCTGAGGCCAAGATGTTTTGTATAAAATCAGAAATCAAATTTCCTGTTTTAAGGTGGTCTCCAGGGTTCATCTGACTCAAAATATAAATAAGATCTTTAAATTCAGTATGTTGATCTCAGTGGCACGGTAAGTGAAATAGTTAGAACTATACCAGCAATCATTTATTCTTACAGTAAACCTTTCAGGAGAAGACCATGAAATTCGATCTAGCCAACTTAGCCCAACCGATTGTCGCTTTTGTACTTGTCGTGAACATTGCGATGTACACCTTTTAATTGAACCCAGAACTTAGGAGCAGACCATGAAATTCGACCTAGCCAACTTAGCCCAACCGATTGTCGCTTTTGTACTTGTCGTGAACATTGCGATGTACACCTTTTAATTGAACCCAGAACTTAGGAGCAGACCATGAAATTCGATCTAGCCAACTTAGCCCAACCGATTGTCGCTTTTGTACTTGTCGTGAACATTGCGATGTACACCTTTTAATTGAACCCAGAACCTAGGAGCAGACCATGAAATTCGATCTAGCCAACTTAGCCCAACCGATTGTCGCTTTTGTACTTGTCGTGAACATTGCGATGTACACCTTTTAATTGAACCCAGAACTTAGGAGCAGACCATGAAATTCGATCTAGCCAACTTAGCTCAACCGATCACCGTCTTTGTATTGATGGTGAACATTTTTAACTAAGATTCAAATCCCTTGGAGAACATTATGAAATTCGATCTAGCCAACTTAGCTCAACCGATTGTTGCTTTTGCTGTTGTCGTGAATATTGCGATCTATAGCTTATCCGTCTAAAACCTGATGCCGATACACGCTTATATGCCACACAGCTACCGGCTGGCGATGGTCTCATCTAAGAGCGAAAACCAGCGGTTTTCAGGAAATTAAGCAGTTCTCGCATCGGGAGGGCTGCTTAATTATTCTTTGACATCTTCCGTTTCCTACCTGAATTTATTCGCTTTATCTTTGACCGTGTCAATTTGGTCTTGCGCCGAATCCCGCACCTTTTTTAGTTCTTTGCTGGCATTTTTCTGTGCCTTTTCAAGCTTTTTTTGAGCCGAATCTTTTGCGTTTTGAACCGACTCTGAAGCTTGATCGATGGCCTTCCCTCCCTTTTTTATCAAGTTTTGACTCGCTCTCTTTGCCTGGTTAATTGGCGCATCGAGAACTCCACCTGCTTTTGATAAGGCTGGTGACAAGGCTTTACCCGCTTGTTCTCCGCCAGAAATAGCCATTTCCAAAAGGTTGACCATCCCCTTGGTGCTAAGGTAAAATAAAGATCGCGGGTGGGTGAGTTTGAGAACTTTTAATTCTTGCTTACTGTACTCGCCGGCTTTGATGATCACCCGAGGTTTTAACCCACATTGAAAAAAACTGTACCTGCTGGGTGTGCAGCTACCATTGACCGCCTCTGAGAGATAGGTCTTGCAAAAGAAGCGGCCAGGTTTGAGCCCAAAATTTGTTTTAGATTCAAAGGTGCATCGGAAAACCCCAGGCTTTCCGCAAGAAACACAAAAGTCTTGATTACTTGCCTGGGCTGGAGAGCTTAAAGTAAGGAAAAAAAATAGGGCTAGGGGAAATAGCTTGAACATAGGGCCTTTCGTAACGTTTAGTCCTTCTTACCTTAATCCATCCAAGGACGTCAATTATGGGGCAAAATGAATGATATTTTACGCCAGAAATTAAAGCAGATTGCCGATCTTTCCCCAGGAGACTTGGGTGACTTGGCCTGCCAATGGGATATTGGCCCTGCAGCGTTAAAACCCTTGATTCTTGGAGAGTTGTCCTCTCGAGAACAACTATATTTTACTTTTGGGCTGAATATGTCTCCTGAGAGATTAGCGCAGGAAAGGGGAGTATTGGGTGCTCAAAGGGTCGGAGTCGCAAAACTGAATAACTTCCAACTATGCTTTGATCTGAAACCTTCACAATTGAGCCCTAGCCGATCTATGGCCGTTGCGAATATCAAGCCTGAATTGGGCTCGACGGTCTGGGGGATCTTGTATTGGCTTCCCAGCGAACAAATGAGCTTGTTCAGCCAGCAAGAGGTCAAAAAAGGCTATCAAATGCACTTTGAAGCGGTCGAGTCCCTTCATCTAGGGAGCTTTAATGCTTTTTTCTATATGGCGAGGACAAGGGGGGGCGTTGAACAAGCGCCGACTGAGGAGTATCAGAGGGATTTAACCCTAGCAGCCCAAGACCAAGGGCTGCCAGCGGCTTATGTGCAATGGTTGAGACTCAAGCTCAAAGGACTGTCAGGTGTGACCTAAAGGAACGGTTGATACTCTTTGTCTCGTAATAAGAAATGACTTTGAATTTCCCCTTTTAATGCGCTGAGTTGGCCTTGGGCAAGAGACAAATTGCTACTTGCTAGCGCACTCTGGAAGGCCGTGATTTCTTCTATGAGTCGGCGGTGCTCCTTTTGGTGCTCTGCTCCGTTTTTGAACTCGGTATTGAAGAAAATCTTTTCTTCATCGTCACAATGAGTCACCATCGATTCCTTGAGCGTGTTTAGTAAAGGCTCACAGACCTCGGGACCCTCGCTTAGCATGTCATTGAGTTGGTTGAACTGCTCAACAATACCTTCGTGCTGGGCGTCTAGGTGCTGATGACCTGTCGAGAGTTCATCGGACCATGCAAAGAACGAATTGTTTGATCGGGACAACTGGCTGATTGCTCGATCTTGTTCGGCTGATAATTTTGAAAGGGTCATGAAATAGTTAAAGACCCGCTCTTGAATCGTTGAGTTTTGATCGATCGCAGTGAGGTTTCCGCTGTTGCAGCCATTGATTTTTTCGATGCCTGAAGAAATTTCAGAAACCGAACGAGCGACTTCTTCGATCCCTACAGCCGATTCCTGGATGTTGCGGTTCATCTCGGTACTTTGGTTGGAAACCGAGCCTGTCGAACGGGTGATTTCCAAGATGCCTTGACTGGCTTCGCCGATATTTAATGATGACTCGTGAACCGCATTGGAGATTTCAGCGACACTTTTTGTTAATTGAACAGATTGCTCAGTTTGGTTTTCAACGAGTTCGGAAATTTCTCGGTTAAATTGAGATAGTTTCTCGATCACCGAGACTACCTGTGCCGCACGGGCTGAGCTTTTTTGGACTAACTCTTGGATTAAATTGATCACCTGCCCAATTTTTCGGTTTGCGTCGGTGGTCTGTTGCGAAAGGTGCTTGACCTCCCCGGCGACAACCGCAAAACCCTTCCCGGCTGCACCGGCACTGGCCGCTTCAATCGTAGCGTTTAAGGCGAGCATGTTCGTTTGGCTTGCAATGGAATTGACCAATTGGATGATTTGGCTGATTTCATTGGCAGCATCCGATAAACTGGACATAGCAGATTGGTTTTCCGCCGCATTTCCGGAAGCCTGCTGAGAAATTTGCAGCGCTGCAAGGGTTTTTTCGTTGATCGCTTTGAGCGAAGAGGTCAGCTCTTTTGAAGCGGTCGATACTTTTTCTTCTAAGGTGACAGCAACGGTTTGTCCACGTTCGTTGACCGAGGACATGTTCGCATTGGCTTCTTCGGCAGCGGCGGCAATGGTGCTAATCGCTCCTGAGAGGTCGCTCATAGAAATGGATAGGGACTTCATGTTGGAGCTGGACTCTTCACTCGCAGAGGCAACCACATCTGTGCTGGAACGGACCATCTTGATTGACTCAGTGGTCACACCGGCGCTTGCTGTCATGGAGTCTCTGGACTCTGTCATTAATGCCCGCTCTTTGTCGACATTGCGAATGACAGCGGCCATCGAATCGGCATTCGCCAAGATGACATCGATGATTTTCCCTAAGGTATCAGTGAAACTATTGAAATTTGCAGAAAGGTCCCCAAGCTCGTCTTTTCCGTGGACAGTCAGTTTCTCGTGGTAATTGGCTTCTCCGCTGGCGATTTTCTTGAAGGCTTCAGTCACCTGCTTTAACGGAGTCAAAATCGACTGGGTTAATTGGACGAGAAGACCAATGAAAACCAAGACAAGAAAAGCAGACAGACCAACTTGAATCTTGTAGTGCTTTTTGTTTTGTTTTTCGCCGTAGGCTTCGAATTGCGCCCCTTGCTTGATCAAGGCAGCGGAAAGAAGGTTTGCATTTTCTCGAAGCTTTCCTAGGTATCCAGAGTTTTTATCAAGTCCTCGTTTTTTATATCCCTCGACCATGCTCAAGAAGCCCTGTCGGTATTGGGATAAAAGTTTGGCCACTTCTTGCTTCTTAGCCGAACTTAACCTGGATTGTTCCAGGTCCCGTTGCATCGTGACGTAATCTGCTTCAAACTTTTTCACGTATTTTGTGTTCAAACGAAGCAAAAAATCCTTTTCTCGGCGCCGCAACATGAGCATGTCGCTCATCAATTGGTGGCTTTTTAATTCTCCAACGATACCTTCGACCTCATGGACTGCCTTTCTCAGCTTTCCCTTGAGGCCTTCTTTTTCGTTCAGGCCGATTTGCTGGCTGGCTTTTACGAGGAGATGGAAATTTTTATTATAATCAGATAGTAAGGCTGTGTTTTGAACCGATCCAGCCGAGTCTAAATCAAGGGAATTCGAGATACGGCGTAGTTCTTTTGAATCTTTGAGGGTGTCTTTGTACTCTTCCTCAAACGTAGCCACATATTTTAATTCGTTACGAATTAAAAAGTCTTTCTCTTGTTTTCTGAGGCTCAGTAAATCGGATGTAAGGTCTGAGGAAAGTTGAAGATTTGCATTGAGGGTCATGTTGATTTGGTGATAGTACAGCGAGATGGTGAGCTGTAATAATAATGAGGCTATTGCTAGCACCGCTATCACAAGTAACTTGACTTTGATTGTCGTATTCTTAAACATTGTTTCCCTTACGATTCAGTTGGTATAGACTCGAAACAGAATAAGGGGTTTAATTGAATACGTCTAGAAGGGGATGTACGTTTTTGGACTGTTAAGAGTAGCAACCCAGCAAGGAGGGAGCCCCTCCTTGCTGGCCGGTTTTATAGGGCGGCAACCCCCTCTTCGCCGGTTCGAATCTTGACGCATTCCTCTAAGGAATACACAAAAATCTTACCGTCGCCGACTTTATCGGTCCGGGCTGCGTTTGTTATGGCTTCGACTGCGGCCTTGACTCCCTCATGAGAAAGGGCAATTTCAATTTTGATTTTAGGCACAAAATCAATTTGATATTCAGCCCCTCGGTAGAGTTCACTGTGTCCTTTTTGTCGACCAAACCCCTTAACCTCTGAGACGGTCATCCCATGGATATCAAGCTTTTCCAGGGCGTCTTTGACCGCGTCAAGCTTGTAGGGTTTGATGATCGCTTCGATCTTTTTCATCGTTTTCCTCGAATTGGGTCAATTGGCCAGAATAGCTGGCCAAAGTGGTTAAAAAGAGTAGTCTAAAGCCATCCAGAACTGGTTTGACAATTTGTCGTTCTTAGATGACTGGGTGAGTACATGAGTTTTGTTAAAAGAAGCGCTTAAGTTTTCTGAGATTGATTTGCTCATAGCGACAGTCATAATCGCTGTTGATTCTGCGCTCCTGCCTGCTCCTGAAAGCCATTGGTGGTTATAGGTACCAGAACCATAGGTCAGGCCAACCCCATATCCCATTGCTTCGGTTTCATAACCAAGTTCCATCCAGTCCAGGCCAATCCCTGCAGTTGCAGAGGTGCCCTGTCCCAAAGTAGCGTCTTGAGCAGGCAGGATATAATATGTACCGGAAAAGCCGCCAAATGAGCCACCAAGGAAGTATTCTGTTTCAACCGGTACGTTTGATCCATCCGCTTTGGTGGTGAAGCTTTTCCAATCATAAGAATAGTAAGTTACACCTGCAGAGTATCCAAAATCACCGACCTCGCCTTCATAGATCAAGTAGTAATCGGTCTCGTTTCCTGCGGCTACGGAAGCGTTCCAATTACCTAGGGTTAACCCTGGAACGGCGGCAAAGCTAAAATCTAAGCCTCCTGAAAGGGCAGGCATTCCTGTAGACTGAGGGACACCTCGCCAAATGTAATTGGACATGACGCTCATGTTACCTGCGACAGAGACTGCTTCCTCTGCTGCAAAAGCAGGTGTGCTCAGGGTAAGTAAAGCGGCGGTTGTTAAGATTGCATTGAAAAATCGTTTCATCGTTATTCTCTGTTTAGGGTAAGGAAATCGGGGGCCTTTTTTCGGGATAAAGAAGGCAAGCTTGGAATCCAAGCGGCCCCGATGCGAAATCAATAAGCCTTTTTGTTTGTTAGCTTCTTGCTTTTAAAGTACTGATGTTGAAATCTGCATAGGCAGAGGCACCGTGTTCGGAATAATCAAGACCGACCAGCTCTTCTTCTTCAGTCACCCGGATGCCCATGATCAGGTCTACAGCTTTGATCACGATAAAGGAGACCACAAAGGCCCACAGTCCAATCGAGACAACACCGATGGCCTGACCAAACAATAAGTCAGTCCCGCCACCGTATAGAAGGCCATTTTCAGCGTCTAAGAAGCCAAGGGCCAAGGTTCCGATGGCACCGCAAACACCGTGTACCGAAATGGCACCTACAGGATCGTCTAACTTCATCTTGTCTAGGGCGATGACCGAAAAGACCACGGCAACACCGCTGACTAAGCCGATCAACATGGCACCGACGGGAGTTGTATTCGCACAGCCTGCTGTGATCCCGACTAAGCCAGCTAAAGCGCCGTTGATAGTCATCCCAACGTCAGCCCGTTTGTATTTTAACCAAGTGACAAAAAAGGCAGTTAAAGACGCAGCGGCGGCTGATAATGTGGTCGTGACCGCAATTAGGCCGACTGAAACATCTGCGGCCATGGTTGAGCCTGGGTTAAAACCATACCAGCCCATCCAAAGGATAAAGACGCCGAGAGTTGCCAAGGGCACATTGTGTCCTGGAATCGCCCGGACTTGTCCGTCGCTTGAAAACTTGCCAATTCGAGGTCCTAATACAAGGACAGCGGCTAAGGCAGCCCATCCACCAACAGAGTGGACGATGGTCGATCCAGCGAAGTCGGTGAAACCGAAATCCCCTAACCAGCCACCACCCCAGCCCCAGTGGCCTGAAACAGGGTAAATGATGGTTGTGATTAAAATAGAAATCACTAAGTAGGCTGAAAATTTAATTCGCTCTGCGACGGCTCCAGATACAATGGTCGCCGCGGTTGCAGCAAACACAGCTTGGAAGATAAACGCCGCTAGCACGGGCACAGAAGTCCATGCAAGGGAAGCAAAGTCATCGGCTTTGCTGGCATCGGGCATGAAGCCAGAGGTGCCGAAGTAGCCGTTGCCGTTACCGAACATGATAGCAAATCCGATAAAGTAAAAGCTGATAGAGCCGATCGAAAGGTCCATCATGTTTTTCATCATGATGTTGACCGCATTTTTGGCGCGAGTTAAACCCGATTCCACCATCGCAAATCCAGCTTGCATGAAAAACACAAGGACCGCTGCGAGTAGGACCCAAATGGTGTCGAGTGCATATTGCAAGGCAGGGACCTCCTTGCCGTCAATTTTCCCTTCCAACCCAAAGGCAGGTAAAGCGTAAAGCCCAAGTCCTAAGAGGCTTGTTAAGATCAGTGGTTTCATGTTTATTTTGCAGTTAGGTTCAGCCCCTCAAAGGGCGAGTAAAGTGACGAAGAGGTTTTAATGATTCTTCGCTGCGAACTTGAGTAAGTATATTTCATGCTCCGTGCCACAAGATAAAATTATATAATAACAGTTAATTGCGTGTAAAATGTGACATTCTAATTTTAACAAAAATGACAAAATAGACAGATGGACGCTCAGGCTCTGTCAATTCCAAAGAAATCTATTTCAGATAAAAAGCGTACAAGCGTTTGTTTTTTTATTTGACCTTGAGGTTTGTGTGGAGTACATATGTACTGAACTATATGGAGGCAATTATGAATGCGATGAATCAGTCTTGCAGCTCTATGAGCATGGGATCCTTAGAAAACTCAAGAAACCTGCCTAGTTTGGAATTGAACACTTTTTTAGTCCCGAAGCCCGCTTCGAGTGTGTTTGTGAAAGCTGTGGGTGATTTGATGTCAAGAGCCGGTATTCTACACGGTGACTTGTTAGTGGTGGACCGGGCAAAGGAGCCCAAAAGTGGAAACTTAGTGGCTCTAGAGACAGCTGAGGGTTTATCCATCTGCCGCATGTTGGATGACGGACTTTCTAACCTATTTCAGCAAGAGGGCGAAGACGGATTGTGCGTCCTGGTGTCTGTTGACGAGAGCCCCAAGGTTTTTGGTGTGGTGACTTGGGTTTTACATCAGGCCTGAAAGGCAAGGTTATCCCGTATCAAACGGCACCAACCTAAAGGGCCGTTCCTTCAATGTCCTGTCCCCTTTTGTTTTTGAGTCACTTGGTTTACCTTGGTTCAAAAAGGGAGAGACAATGGACAAATGTAGCGCAGTTATTTTTGATATGGATGGTCTGTTGCTGGCCACTGAGGAGGTGTATACACAAGTAACCTCCAAGGTCGTTGCCCGTTTTGGGAAGACCTTTGATTGGGAATTAAAATCAAGAATGATGGGTCGAAGTTCTACAGAGGCCTACCAGATATTGATAGATGCACTTGAATTACCGCTCACCCCAGACGAGTTGGCTAACCTACAAGATCCTTTGCTTCAACAGGGGTTTGCCCATGTCTCCCCCATGCCCGGAGCCCTTAAGCTGACTCAAATCTTGAAAGACACAGGAGTCCCCATGGCTTTGGCCACCAGCTCGTCGAGAAGTTTGTATCACCGGAAAACGATTCTTCATCAAGAATGGTTCACTTGCTTCCGAGCGATCTTTACAGGTGATGATGTGGCTCGGTTGAAACCTCAACCTGACATTTTTTTAGCAGCAGCCAAAGGATTGCGCAGAAAACCCAGTGAATGTTTGGTTTTCGAGGATGCTGTGGCCGGAGTACAAGCCGCTAAAGCCGCGGGGATGAGAGTGGTCGCTGTCATAGACTCCCGAGCGGATGCGGCGCAGTATCAGCAAGCGGACTTGGTCCTTCGTTCTCTAGAAGATTTTGAACCTGCCCCATGGATCGATGGCTGTCTCTGAACCTATCCTTGCGGTGAATGTGGCCAGGTTGCAGTTATTTCACGGCGAGGCTACAGGTAAGAAAAATCTTTGGAGGTCGTTGGACCGGGGGCATAAGCTGTTACAACCCAGGAGGAACGGCTTTTGGGGGTCTTTCTGGGAGTTGTCTGTCCGGTGGGCCAGCGTTCGGTTAAAAGGGTTATTTTTGACCATTGTCTTTTTGCTGGTTTTTCCTCTTAGTGGGGCCTCCGCAGACCTGGGCTTCGCTCGGTCCTTAGCTCTAGAGCAAGATTGCTACCGAGCTTTGAGCGAAGTCAAACGTTTTGAGTTTCTCTCTCAACCAACCCCAGAGTCCTTGATGATTAAGCTACCTTGCCTTGCCCAGCAAGGCGAGTGGACCGGCTTCGAGGATCAATTACCCCTGTTTTTAGCTCAGTCTGAGGTCCCGGCCACGAATCGACGTGAAGTGATCTTTCAAGCCTTTGAGCACTACATTCAAACCGGTCAAGAGTCCAAGGCTTTGAAGTTATCATCAAATCTTGGCATCATTGGGAGAGAGTACCCGACAAAACAAGCGTCTAGTGTTTGGCAAGACCCCGAAGGTGCGGCTAGGGCGTCGGCTTGGTTGCCCGGTGCCGGTCTTTGGATGGCAGGTCGAAAAACCAGTGCAGTGGTTTCCTTTGGGCTAAACACAGGATTTCTGTACGGTACATGGTGGGCTGTGACGCACAGAGCCCCTGCCATGGGGCTCATTTTAATGTTTTTTGAGGTGAGTTGGTACCAAGGAGGCATCAATGCCGCCACAGAGGCCGTCCAGGAGAACAACCATGCTCGGCTTGCAGAAGAGCAACGAGCGTGGTTATTGGATATAAAAGCAAAATTTTAAGGAAGAATTTCTTTGAGTGCTTCAAACAAACGTTTCATTTGATCCGGGGTTCCCATACTTACCCGAATATAGCCTTGGAGCCTTGGGGTGTTGAAATACCGAACCAAAATCCCCTTCTGCTCTAAAGACTTTGTCAGCTCTAATGCAGAAAAATGATCCACCTTCGCTAAAATAAAGTTCGACCTTGAGGGGTAGGGTGTTAGCTGTTTGAATTCTTTGAGTTGATCAAAAGTGTTTTGGCAGGTTTGGATCAACTGGCCTACTTGTGCTTTAAAATAGCCTAAGTTTTCTAAACAGGTAATCAGTGCAATTTCAGCAGGCACAGATACGCTGTAGGGTGGTTTGATTTTCATCATTCCATCGGCAATTTCTTCGGACATGACACCGTAGCCCACTCGAAACCCTGCGAGGGCAAAACACTTGGAAAAGGTTCTTAGAACCAAAAGGTTGGAGTGTTCCTGTACCCAGTCAACATGGGTTTCCCCTGAAAACTCAAAGTAAGCCTCATCAAGGACCACCATGATATCTTGGCTTAAAAACCACTTGAGCACTTCCGCATCAATCAAGTTGCCCGAGGGGTTATTAGGCGAACAAAGGAAGACTAATTTAACCTTTGATAGGTCTAAACTCTTTAGTTTTAACAGGTCTAGGCTAAAGTCCGGTTCCCGGTCAAAGGCAACGGTTTCCCCTCGATTGACTTCTACAATATGTCGGTAATAACCGAAGGTGGGGTTACAATCTAAGACCTGATCGCCTGGTTCTATGGTTAAACGGCAAATCAAATCGATCAACTCGTCAGCGCCGGTTCCTGCAATGATATTTTTTGCCTCAACCCCAGCGTAGTCTGCAATCGCTTGTCGTAGCTTAGTTTGCGCAGGGTCGGGGTAGATGTGATAGTATTTTCCCGAGCTTAATTTATCTAAAACAAAGTCTGGCGTACCATAGGGGTTTTCGTTAGCGTCCAGTTTGATGATATCAGCTTCTGCGATCCCTAAACGTTTGGCGATTTGATCCGGCGGCTCAATGGGTGTATAGGGCTGCATGGATTTGACCATAGGGCAAAAGAGAGACTCGACGGATTTCATGGTGCTGCTGGGGACTGGTGTGTTTTGAGTTGGGTCTTAAATCGTTCACAAGGGTCGACCCAAGAACTCCGGTTAGTGAACCAGCCCCAGGTGTAAGCGGGGCCGAACTGCTCTGTTTCTTGGGGGGACCCATAAAAGTAGGCTTCAACCTTTGTCGGTTTGAGGCCGACTTCCATTAAAGCTAAATCAAAGGTTTGTACCTCAGGTCTCAAATGCCGAAACCGGCTCAAGGTGCCTTGCCCGAATTCTAAATGTCCGGACCCTAAAATGACAACCACAACTTTTTCAGGTCGAACGAGGGTTGAGATGGCTTCGGCCATCGCTTGGTTGCGAAACTCCCAAACTCGGTAAAGCCCCTTTAAGAGTTCGGGGCTCGACCACCCACAGTGTCCTTCAGTGAATCTCTTATGCATGACCTGTTGATAGGCTAGCGACGAGGGGTTTACCTGAGGAAGCCCCTTCACCTCAAGATGAGTGAGTTGTGAAACTGGTTTATGGGTCAGCCGGCTTTTCAAGTCGACATCAAGGTCGATTCCTGCAAGCTCCAAGTTCATCTTTTTTGCGTAACTCAAAAGAGGACGGTAGACATCCCACTGTTTGGAACCTCCGATCAACCGATGTAAAGCTTTAGCTGAGGAATTTTTACTGCCTTGCCCATAATTCATTAAACTGGATGTTTGAGCTTGGGAAAAGGCCTCAAAGGCCAAAATGGGTTGTTTCCCTTGCTTGACCAAGTGTTGTAAAACTTCCAGTTGGATTTGATGGTGTCGCTGGTTGTCGTGGTGCTCCCCTAAGAAAATGACTTGTGCCTTATCTATTTGTTCAAAGAACGCCGAGGGCTTCGCTGGTTGGTTTAAGTGATAGATCTTTTCAAACAAGGGGTCCCGGTGTTGAGGGACCGCTACCTGTTGGCTACAGGCGCTTAAAAACAACAATCCTATCCAAAGCTTATAAGCTTTCACGTTGACTCACCTGCGAAAGTAGAACTTCAAGGGGGTGCTGTAGACGAGTCCCCGTTAATCGTTTTGTCTGTGAACGACAAGAAAACCCATCAGCGACCAATTGGATTCCAGAACCTTCAGCAGATTCAATGTGTCCTCGCCAGCTGAGGTCAAAAATTTCTCGGCTTTGGTTGAAGTGTCGGGTTTCATGACCAAACATGCCGCTCATACCACAACAACCGACTTCCACAGCCTCAAGATTGACACCAAGGTGCTGAAAAATTTGTTTCCATAGCCCTTGAGCAGGGGCGACTAAGGCCTTTTGGGTGCAGTGGCCTAACAGTTTAACCTGAGTGCCAGTACTTTGTTTCTGCACAATATAACCAGCGTTCATTTGGCGGACCAACCATTCTTGAGGTAACAACACTTTATAGTCTAAAGAATCGATGCCTAAGGTTTTTGGGTATTCGTCTCGGTAGGTTAAGGTTACCGCAGGGTCTACCCCAACCATGGGGATCTTTAACTGTGCCGCACGTTCTAAGATCCAATGATTGGCCTGTACTTGAGCTTTGAATTGTTGAAGCTTCCCTTTGACGTGCAATGCCTTCCCGTTTGGAAACAGAGGCAGGACCCACAGGTTAACATCCAATTGCTGGCATAATTCGTTCAATGTGAGGATGAGCTTGGATTCAAATAAACTGGTGAAGCTGTCTTGGATCAAAATGACGTCTTTATCAGGCGACAGGTTCGTCGGCGGTTCCTCAAGGGATAAAAGCTTTAATTTCCCGCTGCGCAACATCTGGCTCACAGGCAGCTTGCTTGGAAGTGGGGGGTCCACAATACCCACCCAGTTCGAGAGCAAACTACGCACCCAGGGTTGAGACAAAACCCCTCGGCTGAGTTTCGGGAATTGGGCAACCCAAGGCATGATGGTTTCGAGCTGTCCCGCCAGATGATCAGCCAAGGGCCGGATATAGCGACGGTGGTAGTGTTGCAAAAACTCCGCTTTCATTTCCGGAACATCGACCTTAATGGGGCAGCCAGTGACGCAGGCTTTGCAACTGAGACAGCCATCCATGCCTTCGTAGACTTCGTGGCTGAAATCATAACGCCCTAAAACCCTACCCAAGCTATACCCAAGTTTGAGTATGGGCACGACAAATCGTGATTCGATTTGGTTGGGCTGCCATTGTTCTTTTGAAAGCCGGGTTAGCCACTCTCTCATTAAGCCCGCTCTTCCTTTGGGGCTCTGGACTCGATCTCGAGATGATTTTGATGAAGGGCAGATCAACACCTTGGGGCTGACATTAAAACAGGCTCCATTGCCATTGCAGGTGATGGCGGTTTCAAACTGAACCTGTAGATTTTTATCAATCTGACGATCTCGTTGCCCCCGGCTGGGGCCGTCGACGGAAACCAAAGACTCTGTTGACCCGGTGGGGACGGTGATTTTCCCTGGATTCAGCTGGTTGAACGGGTCAAAGGCCTGTTTTATCCGCCCTAGTTGTTCATATAAAGTGGGCCCAAAATATCGTTTGGTGTATTCGCTACGAAAGCCTTTCCCATGTTCTCCCCAGATGACACCACCATATTTATGAACCAAATTGGCCACTTCATCACTGATGATTTTAACCAACGCTTCGTCTTTGGGGTCTTTGAGGTCCAAGGCGGGGCGAACATGTAGACAGCCAACGTCAACATGGCCAAACATGCCATATTTGAGTCCATGGCTTTCTAGAAGCGCTCGAAATTCTTTGATATAGTTTGCTAAATGTTTCGGAGGCACCACAGTGTCTTCTACAAAGGGGACAGGCCTTCGGTTACCTTTAGTGTTCCCTAATAAGCCAACACCTTTTTTCCTTAACTCCCAAAGGGACTCAATTTCCTGAGGGTCTGTTGCCTCGTAACACCCAGACGGCCCGACTCCCGATAGGATCTGGACGTTGAGTCTGTCGGTGATTTCTAACATTTGCTGCGCCAGTTCTGCGGGGTCGTCACCTAGAAATTCTACCAAGTTGATGGCTTTGACTTGCTCTCCCTCACCTGGTCGGATCATGGGGCCCACAAGGTCGTATATAGGGTCGTCCTCTGCCAACAGAAGGATATTGTCGTCTATGGTCTCGATCGCGGCTGGGTTGAGTTGGACCAACTCCTCAGCGCCTCGAAGGGCTTGATCAAACGACGGGTACCTGAGGGCAAGTAAAGATTTGTGCTTTGGCAAAGCCAGCAGATTCAATTTTGCTTCGGTCACAAAGGCTAGTGTGCCTTCTGATCCAGCGATCAGGTAGTTTAAACTGTATTTACCGGTTTCTGTCTGTTTGAGTCGGTTGAGATTATAGCCTGTAACAAACCGGTCTAGTTGGGGCAATTCAGTGATTTCCTGGGCATAGTCCGAAAGAATCTGATCCATTAGCTGATAAAACGAGCCACTGTTCCCTTGGGATTCCTGTTCCCATCCCGATTGATCAAACTGCTTTGTGTGTAACCCTTGGCCTCCAGAAAGCCGGCAGGTGAGTTCTAAAATATGGTCACTTGTTTTTCCATAGATTCTTGAACCTTTTCCGCAAGCGTCGGTGTTGATCATTCCGCCCAAGGTCGCCCTTGAAGATGTCGAAAGGGTGGGCGCAAAAAAGAGACCTAGTGGTTTCAGTTCTGCGTTCAACTGATCGAGAACGACACCGGGCTCAATTCGAACCCATTTTTCTTCCTTGTTGATCTCTAAAATGTGGTTGAGATGTCGACTCATGTCGACGGTGATCCCCTCGGTCAGAGACTGTCCGTTGGTCCCTGTTCCGCCACCTCGTGGAGTAACTTTTACCGCTCGAAACTCATCCCAACCCAACAAAGTGGCCAGTATTTTGATGTCTTTTTGGTTCTGAGGGAAGACCACCGACTGAGGCATCAGTTGGTAGATACTGTTATCGGTCCCTGCTAAGAGCCGCTGAGCTGTAGAGGAGGAAATCTCACCAGAAAACCCCCTTGCGACCAGTTGCTCCAAAAAACGGAGGGTCAATGAAGAAGGGGCTTCGGATTTTTTTAAATTGGGGATCATGAGCTTGTTATCTTGAGGTGTGAGCTAGAAAGTTAGTCTCCTTTGCTCAGACCGTCAAGTTAACCTGCTTAGAAATAGTAGTGGACCGAGAAGGTCGGGAAGGCACTGGCCGAAAGATCGGTAGAGGTATAGCTGCCTGCCTTGCGGTAGCCAACACCAATTTCCCCAGAAAAACCAAAGTTGGGCAGAGAAGTGAAAAACATTTCAGCCCCCAAAAAGCCAGAAAGGCTGATGCCTGAACCGGAAACCCCTGCCTTGTCATCGGTAACCTGCAAAATACCTGCAGAGGCGCCGTAATAGAGCTGGATGTTTTTATATCGGTCAAAGACCTCGCCCATGCGGTAGTCCGCCGCAAAAACACTTAAGGCGCTTCCATTGGACACTGAGGACCCAAAGGCGACCAAAATATCGCCAAACATTTTTTCGTCTAAGAAAAACTTATAACTCAGCTGGTCTGAAGTATAAGATGCCGGGCCGCCAGATGAGTTTAAGGTGGATTTCTTTTGAACGTAGCCGATCCCGGTTCGCTGATTCATGTCAACCACCGTGTCCTGGGTGGTGATCATGTTGATTTCAGCGGTAGGCATCTGCAATACACCTTGTCCGGTGAGGGATTCAATGGTGATGAAATCGGGGTTGTATTGGGTGATTCGCCCAATGATCACTTCTCCGTTTTTCAGATAAACAACATTCGCGGCCAGTTTCTTTTTGAACTCGATGTATCGTTTTTCGGAGTTGTGGTCGAAGTTGACGAGGTAAATTTCTGATTTAAGGATCTCACGTTCTTGCTGGTCCCCAATGGCTTGGACTGTGATGCTTTGGGCAGAATATTTTAAAATCTTCCCAATGACCGTGGTCCCATTCTTTAAATAGATGGTCTCAGCAAATAGAGTGCTACCGGTAAACAGTAGCAAAAGCCAAGTGAGTAAACTTCTACGGATCATGCGTTCCTTGCGGCTGGCGGTTGTTCCAGGAGTTCTTTTAATGCAAAAATGCATTTTATAAACCAGAACTGGTTTTAGAACAAAAAAAACCGTCAATCAGGTCGAATCTCTTTGGTGATGGCGTGCAAAACCCCGTTGAGTAGTTTGGTCGAGCCTTCGGAAACGTAAAGGCGACAAAGCTCAATCGCTTCATTGAAGACAACCTTGGAATCGGTCGTGGGGGTCATTAATAATTCGGCTACTGAGATTCTGAGCAAGGCATTGAGCGGCTCAAGTAGACGGGATTGTTTCCAACCTTGTAAGTTTTTTTGGATCAGTTCGTCGATCTGGGGTCTTTGGTCGTGGGCGGTCCGTAACAAAAGTTTGGTGAACTCTTGGTTTTTCTTGGAGAGGCCAAAGGTTTCAAGTTGCTGGGCTTCCGATACCGTGGATTCTGACAGCTTTTGCCGTTGGTATTGGCACACTAAGGCCAGAGAACGGGCTTTTCTTCTAGAGTCTTGGTTCATCTTAACGAAGGGAAAATTTATCGATCAACTCGTCCATTAGCCGGACATAGGTTGCTGCACCTTCGCAGTTAAGGTCGTAGGTGATTACAGATCGGCCAAGGGCACTTGCTTCGGTGATTTCAGGGCTTTTGGGTATAACGGTTTTAAATACCGATGGGCCTAAAGCTTTGTTGATCTGCTGAGCGACTTTCTGGTGAATCGTGAGGCTCTGATCATACATGGTGAGCAAAATACCGGCAATTCTTAGCTTGCGGTGAGGTAGCTTCTTTTGCAGTTCGTTGAAACCAACTAAAAATCTTTTTAAAGACTTCACCGCCAAGGACTCGCATTGCAAAGGCAGGATGTTGAGGTCGGCGGCGCAAACGGCATTGAGTGTCAAAGGGCCGGTTGAAGCAGGGGCATCTATAACAATAAAATCGTAGTCTAATTTTGCGTCTAAAAGTCGTTTGCGTAAAAAATCATCATCTTCAGCGACGTGACCCATTTGCTTTTCTTCTTCCAAGGTCATGGTATCTGAAAATATGAAGTGCATATTTTCTTGGTCGGTTCTCAAAATAAATTTTTGAACCGAAATATTGGAATCCAGGAATAGTTTTTTGGTTCCCGCCTTGATTTGGTTTTTGACACCAAAAGAATATCGAACAGAGCTCTGAGGGTCTAAGTCGATTAATAAGACTTTATATCCGCCAAAAGCGAGAGCCGTTGAAAGGTTCACTGCGCTGGTGGTTTTACCTACGCCGCCTTTTTGGGAAACAAATGAAATGGTCGTCGTCATGCCCGGTCCCTGTGGATAAAGAGCGTTTGTATCTAATGAGACTAGCTAGAACATCTGGGTTCGTCAAAAGAAAGAAGCCAAATTGAGGCTCTTTTGGGGATTAACCGAACCTTGTTGAAAATATTTTCGTGAATCTTTCATGTTTTTAGAGAACTACGTGAGGTTGCAAATGAGCTCACCAAAGGATTGACAACCTATCTTCTTCCCTGAAAACTAGCCCGGTTAAACCCAATCTTTCCGCTGACCGTTAAACGGAGTTTGAACTGATGAATCCTTTGGCTGCTGAGTTAAACCAGCAAATCGAACAAGCCTCACCTGTCGCATTTTCTTTATTGAGCGACTTGGGTAAACAAATGTATTTCCCCAAAGGGATTTTGTATCAATCGGCCCAGGCTAAAGAAAAAGCCCACCGGTTTAACGCAACCATCGGAACGGCGACAGAGAACGGGGCCCCGATGCATTTGGGTTCCGCCCAAAAATATTATAACTTGGAAGCTAAAGATATTTATCCTTATGCTCCCCCTGCTGGTCGGCCAAAGCTTCGAGCTTTGTGGGCAGAAAAGATAAGAAGGCAAAATCCAAGTTTAGGCGAGTCGGCAATCAGCCTGCCGGTTGTTACGAGCGCGATCACCCACGGGCTGACCTTAGCGGGTCAACTGTTTTTAAACCCTGGTGACGTTGTGGTGGCCCCCAATAAGCTTTGGGGGAATTACCGGCTGACCTTTGAAACCATGATTGGGGCGAAGATTTCAACCTTTGAAATGTTCACCGATGAAGGTGCTTGGAATCAGGGTGCCTTTGAAGCTTTGGTTCGAAAACAATCTGAAGAAACCGGCAAGGTGATTGTTTTGCTGAACTTCCCTAACAATCCAACCGGCTACACACCGTCCTTGGCAGAAGCGAATCAGATTGTTGACTTGCTTGTTTCCCAAGCAGCGGCCGGAGTGAAGGTGTTAGCGATCACTGATGACAGTTATTTTGGTTTGTTTTTCGGGGATTCGATCAAAGAATCTTTGTTTGGTCGTTTGGCAGGGGCACATGAAAATCTCTTGGCTCTTAAGTTAGATGGAGCGACCAAAGAGTACTACGCTTGGGGGCTTCGTACCGGGTTTATTACGTTCGGACACCCAGCAGGAGACTCGTTGTTTGGGGCCCTGGAAAAAAAGGTCCAAGGACTCATCCGAGGCGGGATTAGCAACTGCACCCACGCTTCTCAGACTGTTGTTGAAGGGGTGCTACAAGACCCAAATTTAGAAACGGATTGGAAGCGCACCTTCGACCTGATGGCGGGTCGGGCCCGGAAAGTTGCAGAGTTGCTCAAAGGGCCTGAATTCAGTGAGGTGATGTCTCATTATCCCTTCAATTCAGGGTATTTCATGTGTCTGAAGCTGGATACGGTGGATGCTGAAGCCTTACGATTGCATTTGTTGGAGACCTACGGTGTTGGTACGATAGCAATCAACAGCACCGACCTGCGAGTAGCCTTCAGCTGTATTGAAGAGGGGGACGTCGAGGAACTCTTTGGTTTGATACGAAAGGGAATCCTCGACCTGAGCAGCTAGGTGGGGAAGGCAATTTTACCGAGGCAGACCGACCGGTTTGCCCCGGTAACTTCTGGCAAATTTGTCGGGTGGTTATTCAGCCGTTCGTGGGCAAAGAGCGCAAAGGCCGCTGCCTCTTTGGAGTCTGCGTCAAACGCCGAAGTACCGGGCATCTCGCCAAGAGCGATGGGCTGAATCGCCTGTTTGATCCGAGCGACAAGATCAGGGTTCAATGCCCCCCCACCGGTTAAAAATACCTGGTCGACCTCAGGTAAATGAAGCTGATAGGAAATCTTTAGGCTTTGTGCGACCCACTCCGACAGGGTTGCCATCATATCCGCACTTCCGGTTCCGGGGTGTTTTTTTAATAATTCTTGGACAAATAAATACCCAAAGTCCTCTCGACCTGTTGATTTGGGCGGCGGCTGTCGGAAATAGGGGTTCTCCATCAATTCCCCGAGGATAGATGTCTGGATGACCCCAGAGGCTCCGATTTCTCCGTCTTTGTCGTAGTCGATTGCACCTTCGCTGAGATGGTGGGCTAATTCGTTGAGCACTCCGTTCGCTGGTCCGGTATCAAAGGCGATGATTGGTTGGTCCGTTTGTTTCGGGAGATAACTCAAATTACCGATTCCCCCGAGGTTTTGTAACACTCGGTTTTTCGATGTGGAGCGGAAAAATAGCCGGTCTAAATAAGGCACTAGGGGAGCGCCATGACCGCCAGCCGCTATATCTGCACTTCGGAAGTCGTACACCACCGGTACCTTGAGGACTTCGGCTAAAAAACTAGGGTCACCCATTTGTAGGCTAGAGTGTCCGGGGACATGATAAATCGTTTGTCCATGACTTCCAACCAAGTCCACTTGTCCAACTGAGCTGTGTTGAGATAGAAAGAGGGCGGACTCTTGAGCGTAAAATTGCCCAAGTTCGACATTTAACCGGCATATCAACTCGGTATCTCCCTTGAAGGACTGCCGAATCTTTTGTCTGAGTTTATCCGGATAGGGGGTGCAACCAAAGGCCATTTGCCTCATTTTGACCTGGTCTCCGGTGCCCTCGATTTGAAATAAACCCATGTCGAGGCCGTCCAACGACGTCCCGGACATCAATCCCAAGACAAGCCGGGGAGCGGTTGGGTCGTTATTAGATTTTAAACCCATGGTGGAGCCATGAAACATAAAATACCGCTGATTTTAGGGTTTGACGGAAAAACTCTTTCGAGAGAAACGGCAAAACATTTATCAAGTGTCGACCCGGTGGGGTTGATCATGTTTAAGCGTAACCTGGGAACCGCCGCAGAAATCCACCGTTTGGTTCGGCAAATCAAAGATTTACTGGGAGACGTGATCTTATCCATTGACCATGAAGGTGGGTTGGTAAACCGGTTCGGCGCCGAATTTGCGGTGCCCCCGGCAGTTCGTGCTTTGCATTCTATCGATGGAAATCTCCAAAGGCAAGGGGCGCAAATGTTAGCGGCTTTGCCCGCCCACTTTGGATTTAATTTGAACTTTGCCCCGGTAGCTGACCTCCATCAGTCCGGGGGGTTTTTGGGGGCCCGGGCATTTGCTAGTTCTCCTCAAGAGGTTAGTGCCTTTGCTCAAGTGCAAATTGAAGCCCATGAGACCTTTGGTGTCGGCAGTTGTGTTAAACATTTTCCAGGTCACGGCCGGGTGTCGGTGGATACTCATCAACGCCAAGCGGTGTTAAACAGCTCATTAGCCGAGATGATGGAGCTTGACCTTGTCCCGTACTTGCAAACGAAAGCTCCGGTGGTCATGGCCTCCCATGTGGTGTATCCGGCCCTCGACTCCCAATACCCGGCGAGCCTGTCAAAAAAAATTTTGAAGGGTTTGCTGAAAGAAAAATTGGGTTATCAGGGCCTGGTGGTCACCGATTGTTTGGAAATGAGTGCGCTAGACAAGTTTGGGCCCGAGAAGATGGTCGATTTGGGGGTGGAGGCTGAAATCGACCTTTGGGTGAGCAGCTTTAGCTTGAAGCGATCCTTGAGCTTTCAACGCAAGTTAGCAGATCGGTTGCAGGAAAACACTCAAGTGGGACCTAACCCCAAGATATCTTCCTTTTTGTCTAAATATCGCCCAAAACCAACACCGCTGATTCCGGTTTCACAATCGATAGAGTTGAGAGCCCGGTCGATCCAGAAGTCAGGCCCAGTTCCCTCTGGCCCGTGGGTGCTAGTGCACCTAGGAGGGGCCGGGCAACTCAAAGTGAACCAAGGGGAGGCAACGTCCTCATTCTGTCAGGGAATGGCGGCTGCCTGTCCAGAGGTTAGAAAAACGTTCAGCCTGTCTTGGGAACGTCTTCAAACTTTGGGCCCCCGGCTCGGAGACTGGGGAACAACTGGGTTTTGTATACTGCTTGCCTATGACCATGCCAAAGCACCCGAAAATGGGGTTGATCGGTTAGAAAAGCTAGCCAAAGGATATAAAATATTGCACCTTGACCTTGGAGAAACTATTGACCTTATGGGGGCTAATAGCCCAAAATGGCGTTGTTTTGGTACCGATCCCTTGACGATTCAAGCGATCAGTAGAGAACTAAACCAAAGGAATGATCGAAACCAACTGTTATTTTAATGTAAAACAACAGTGTTTGACCCTGTATTGGAGCGGAAAAGATGGCAGGTATGAAGATGGGTTTAGAGATGCGGATGAGCCAACAGCTCATCATGACACCTCAGCTCCAACAGGCCATTAAACTTTTACAACTAAGCCGAGTCGAACTCCAAGAGTTGATTGACCAAGCATTGATCGAAAATCCAACCTTGGAAGTGGAAGAAGAGGAAAAAGATCGAGACCCGGCGAATGAAGAAAAAGACGGGAATGATGACTCCGGGAACCTGGTCGACGACCAGAGCCAGCTCAGCTATGATGAAGAATGGCAAAATTACGTAGAGTCAGGTGCAGGCGTCATCCAAGAAGTTCGTCATCACGAGCCAGATGAGGACTCCAACCCTCTTGAAGCGACAATCAGCCGAACCGATACCCTCGTTGATCACCTGCTTTGGCAGTTAGATATCGGCCAGTGGGAAGAAATCGAACATGAGATCGCCGAGGTCTTGATCGGCAACATTGATGACGACGGCTACTTGTCCTCGAGTCTACGCGAATTGATTGCTACCTCTCCACAGTTGTTCAAGTTAATCGATCAGGCCGTGAAAGGGCACTTGATCAAGCCCACCGAATTTGACGAAGATCATCTCTTTGATACCCACCACGACCTCAAACAAAAAAAAGAACCGGTAAAAGGGAAACGCAAAAAAGTCGCTCCTTTTGAACAACTTGAGGATCTCGAGGCGGATGTTGAAGGTTTGTCGGAGATTACCGATATACAATGCGCCGTTGCGGAACAGGTGTTGTTGCGAATTCATCGATTTGATCCTCCCGGGACTGGCTCCAGGGATTTAAAGGAATGTCTTTTGTTGCAGCTCAAGGCGCTGGGCCTAAAAGAGGACCTGTCCTACCGAATCATTGAAAACAACATGCCGTTGCTGGAACAAAAGGACCTCAAACGGATCGCTAGGCTTCAAAAGGCGGATATCGAAGAAGTGATCGAAGCCTATCAAGTGATCACCGAGTTGGAGCCGAAGCCTGGGCGTCCCTACGGGAAAGAGGTCACTCAGTATGTGGTTCCTGATGTGTTTATCTACAAGCGAGGGGCGGAATACGTGGTTTCTATGAACCATGACAGTCTTCCCCGGTTGCGGATCAACCCCTATTACCAGCATATGATCGAACCGAAAAAGGCAAAAGAACCAAAAGAAGCGGCCCCTAAGCCTGCAGTAGAGCCCGAAAAAAAGCCCGCTGAAACCGGTGACCAAGACATGACCAACTTGTACCTGCAAGAAAAGATCAAGGCAGGGGACTGGTTGATGAAGTCGATCGAGCAGAGACAAAAAACAATTTTCCGGGTGTCTAAGTCAATCTTAAAATACCAGTATGAGTTCTTTGAGAAGGGAATTGATTATCTAAAACCACTGGTATTAAAAGACGTAGCAGAGGATATTGAAGTCCATGAATCGACGGTCAGTCGGATCACGACCAACAAATATGTGTACACCCCCCAAGGTATCTTTGAACTGAAATATTTCTTCACCAGCGGAATTGATCAAGGGGATGGGGACGTGATCAGCTCGAAGAAAATTAAAGATTACATTAAGAAATTAATCGACGGTGAAGACAAAAAGAAACCGTTGACCGACTTGCATATCAAGAACATACTGAAAGACAAAGAGGATATTAAGGTTGCTCGTCGGACCGTTGCAAAGTACCGAGAGGCGATGAACCTTCTGCCTTCAAACAAACGTAAACAACTCTTTTAACGGATTGATCACCATGGCAAAAACCTTTGATGACCTCTTAGAATACTGTTATCAAATGGGATTGGAAGTGACTGATTCCAAAAAAGAGGAAGGGCTTATTTTTGTGGAGGCCGAACAACGAGGCATCCACAGCTTGATGATCGACTGCGAAGACAAGCTCGTTCTGCTGGAGCAGCCGCTCTACAAAATCGAAAACCCCAGCATGGAACAATTTAAAAAATTGTTAATGTTGAATCGTTTTTTAGTTCACGGCGCCTTCGTCTTGGATTCGACCGGTGACTGGGTTTTATTTCGAGACACTTTAGAGTTAGAAAACCTCGATTACAATGAATTTGAAGGCAGTATTAACGCCTTGAGCCTCGGGCTCGCTGAGTTTTCCAAAGAATTGTTAGAGTTAAACCGGACGGAGTAACCCATGGCAGGCTTTTTTCAACGGCTTTTTCAAATTGGCGGAGCAGAAGCAAACGCCGCTTTAGACCGGTTCGAAGACCCGGTAAAGATGACCCAAAAGGGGATCCTTGACCTAGAAAAGGCCTATGCCCAAGCGATGCAAGATTTTGCTGGGTTAAAGGCAAATGTGAACCGGCAGAGCGCAGATTTAGAAAAAGCTCAGACCGAAGTGAACGATTGGCAGCAGCGAGCGATGTCTTTGCTCTCCAAGGCTAAAAACGGCGAACTTGACCCTGCTCAGGCAGAAGACCTTGCCCGTAAAGCCTTACAAAATAAAGGGATTGCCGAGAAACAAGCGACGACTTTGCTTGGTGTGATCAACCAACTGACCCCAGAAGTTCAACGGCAACAGGGCAGCATTGATAAGCTCAAAACCCAGATTGACCTTTACAAAAATGAATTAAAAACATTACAGGCACGTAGTAGTGCTGCGAAAGCCGCTACCAAGTTAGACAAGCAATTGTCTGGAGCGGACCCAAGCGGGACTATTAACATGCTTGAGCGAATGCGGGATAAAGTCGAAGACCAAGAGGCCCTATCAAAGGCTTATGCGGAAATCGCCGACCGACCCCAATCGCTCGAAGACGAAATCAATCGTGCGTTAGAGAGCCCTTCCAGCTCTACCCCTTTGTTGGGCTCTGATTCGGCTTCTGTGAAAGAAGACGATGAGCTTGCTCAACTCAAGGCCAAAATGGGAATGTAACAACCAAACCGACAGAGACTTGGAGAACCAATGAAGATGAAAAAATCCCAACTGATCGAACAGCTGGTCCAGGAAATGGAAGGCTTTTCAACCGAAGGCAGTTCAAAACAAAAAACTGAAATCGCTCGAGAAACAGTCAACCTGTTTTTCTCGTCGATCAAAGACGCTGTTTCTAACGGTGATCGAGTGGAAATTCGTGGCTTTGGTAGCTTTTCCACCAAAGAGTACGGTGAGTATGTTGGCCGAAACCCTAAAACTGGGGAGAAAGTCAAGGTGGCTCCCAAAAAGCTTCCTGTGTTTCGACCAGGCCGAGAGCTTCGAGACAAGGTTAACTCGACCTTAGAAGACAAGTAATCAGTTTAAACCGTGGGTGCCCGCAACACATCCACGGTTTCTCCCTCGCCTTTCTGGCAGGGCTTGTTCCGTTAGGAACCTAGCTCTCCCTCCCCTTTACAACTTGATAGATTTTGCTGATGTCCGCTGCCTAGTTTTGCGTCGGGTAGCTATTAGATCCGAGGTCTCTTTTTAGCGTCGGGTGATCTAAGTGAGGTCATCAAACCGCACTTTGCCAAGTCTAGCCCATGAGTATAGTTCACTTTGAGCGGGCTAGTTCTAGGTCTTGGCTGGTTTGTGGGTGAAGCTGCATTCCTGGAAACAAGCAGTTCAGCCTTTTGGACTGATCGAGAGGGGCAAGGGCGCCTCCTGATAGTGAGCGTCTAGTGCCCTAGATTGTACCCAGGCTCCAAGGTGAAGTGCAAATTTGTTTCTGCAAAGGTGTTCTCTTCTTTGAGTTCCCTTTCTAGCTCAATGTGGAGATCAGGGTATTTTGAGGCAATGATCTCTGGGGCAACGGATAATTCAAAAAAGACCGCCTCTTTGCCATCTTGGGTGCGAAATTGTAAGTCGTGAAAGTCAAGAAGCTGATGGTGGGATTTGATCAGTTGATGCAAAACTACTGAAATCTCTTGGTATCTGTGGTTTTCTATGTCTACAGGGTCGACGTGGATGGTGCAAGCGCCGCCAAAACGGCCTTCCACTCGCCCCTGGACTTGAGCGGCAACGTCATGCATTTCAATGGGAGTTAGCGAACCTTGAATCTCGACGTGCATGGAGACAAAGTAGGTCTGTCCATAGGTGTGGACATAGATGTCGTGGGCATTGTGAATCTCTTTAGACATTAAAGCCAAATCCAAGATTTCCTGGATGATCGGTTTACCGACATTTTCTCCAAGTAACGGCGAGATAGAATCCTTTGCGATCTCTACACCGCTCCAAATGACCATCAGGCTCACGACAACACCAATGGTCGGGTCCATCCAGGGAAAACCCATCATGCTGGCTAACAACCCAATAACCACCGCTAAGGTGGTCAGAGAGTCCATTCTGTGGTGCCAAGCATCGGCGTCCAACGCAGGAGAAATGATAACCTTGCTCAAGGACTTGGAAAACACAAACAACCACTCTTTGATCACAATAGTGAGACTGACGGTTAGGAGCAATGGCCAGCTGGTCTCGATGTGGCTAAAATCTTGATGAATCAGATCAATGACGTTATCCCGAAGGAGCTCGAAGCCAGCGATAATCAACAAAATTGACATGATCAGCCCAGCCACCAGTTCTGCATTGGCGTGGCCAAAGGGGTGTTCCTCGTCGCTAGGTTGCTTAGCCATCCAAAAACCAAAAATCACGACCACCGAAGTGAGCATGTCGCTGCCCGAGTGAAGGCCGTCGGCGATTAACGCTTTGGAGCCGATCCAAAACCCTAAAGTGATTTTGATCGCAGCTAAAATTAGGTTGACCACAGAAGAGACGGACCCTCCCAGGTATCCATAGGCCGCTCGAGTCGTTGCGCTGCGAAGGTCGGTTGGACGGGGGACAAAACGACGGACCAGAAATCCAGTCAAGCCACCAGGCAGTTCGGTTTTTTCCATGATCAGTCCATTTTTTCGTAGAGATGGAGCCCGTCTTCAGATTGAGGCCGGGTTTTAAAGCGTCGATTGAACCAGAAATAGTGATCTGGGTAGGCTCGGATGTTCTCTTCTAACTGATTGAAGTAAAGTTGTGTGATGTTTTGGGTGTCGACTGCTGTGTCTCCTGAAAGCTCATAATCTATCCGTTTGAAATGGGCGACATGGCGGGTCGCAGATTTACGGGTGATCCAGATGAACACCATCGGGCATTTGGTACGGCTGACAAATCGACCCAGGCCCGCACCGGCGGCAGCTTTGATACCAAAAAAGTCGATAAATAGGTTTTGATGAGGGACGTTGAGGTCACCTAGAATGCCGAGTTGTTCTTTGTTTCGCAGCGTCAGGAGCATTTCCTTGTTGCTGTTTGAAGACTTGGCGATCCCGAGCATTCCAAAGCTGTCCCGGATTTGGTTAACTCGTTGGTCAATCAGGGGGTTTGTTTGCTTTCCGGTGAAGGCATGGAACGGCCTGATGTGCTGGCATATACCTGCAGAAAGCAGTTCCCAATGTCCGAAGTGACTGCCGGCAATGACGACCCCCTTATTCTCCAGGTAGGCTTCCTTTAATATTTCTTCTCCCTCAAACTCAATGAATTGATTTAGGTCTTGTGGGAGAATGGTCCCCATTTTGAGCAGTTCAAAAAGATTGCTGGAGATGTTTTGGTAACAAGAAAGAGCGATTGCTTCTTGCTCGGTTTTTGATTTGTCCTTAAAGGCGAGTTCAATATTTCGCAGGACAACGTTGCGCCTCAATCCAAGCCGGTACAAAGTTCGGCCAAACCAACGACCAACCGCAGCGTTGGCTGTTGCCGGTAGCACAGCCACCCAAAACATCAAAAAGATGAAACAGGAGTATTCAATAAAATGGCGTAACCGAAGTTTCATGAGTTTGCCTAGAGGCCTGCCCGTACCATGTCACTGAGGGTGATCATACCAACGGATTTTCCTTGATCAACCACCGGCATAAGGTTCACCGGTTTGGTTGTGGAATTCATTTGTTCCAAACATTTCACGGCAAAACAGTCTGGGTCGACCGTTTGCGGGCTGGAAACCATGATGTCTTTTGCGGTGAGTCCTTTGAGGTTCTCGTGTTCCCCGAAGGCCTTGCGAAGGTCAAATCCAGTGATCAACCCAACTAAGTTACCTTGGTCGTCCACTACATTTACTCCGTTCACGCCCCCTTTTCCGATCGCATTCAGCACGACTTCAAAAGAATCGTTGATTGCAGTGACTGGGTTATCATCCCCTTTTCGCATTAAATCTGAGACTTGAAACAACAACCGTTTGCCGAGTCTACCTGCAGGGTGAAACAAGGCAAACTCTTCGGGTTGGAACCCTTTAGCCTGCATCAAAGCGACAGCTAAGGCGTCACCGACCACCAAGCTGGAAGTTGTAGAGCAGGTTGGGGCCAAATTCAAGCTACAGGCTTCTTTAGCAACCGGTGTATAAAGGACCAAGTCCGCATGATTCGCTAATGTAGATTGCCGGTTTGCGGTGACCGCAATCATGCGACAGTTTAATTTTTTTAAACTAGGGAGCATGGCAATCATTTCGTCAGACTCCCCAGACTTAGAAAAAAAGATCAACAAATCACCGGACTCGACCAACCCAAGGTCGCCATGCAGCGACTCAGAGGGGTGCAAAAATACCGCTGGAGTCCCTGTCGAAGACAGAGTCGCAGCGATTTTTGTAGCGATGTGTCCAGACTTACCCATCCCCGAAAGAATCAGTTTCCTCGGGGCTTGCAAGATCATCTGAACCGCCTCCTCCCAAGAAGAATCGACTGAGTCTAACAGAGCGTCGATCGTGTCTCGCTCTAAAGCGATGACTTGTTTGATCTCTTCTAAGTGGCCCATGGCTTAGTGGGCGAACTTTTTTGCATCTTCAACAAACTGAGCGATTCCAAGATCAGTCAGAGGGTGCTTTTGCATTTGAGTGAGGACCTTGCCTGGTGCAGTCAAAATATCGATGCCCATCCCGGCAAGTTCGACCATATGAATCGGGGTCCGGATCGATGCTGCGATGATTTCGCACTCGAGATCAGGGTTGTTATCCAAAATGGTTCGGATCTGCGCCAACAAGGTGAGGCCATCCTGTCCGATGTCGTCTAGTCGACCTAAAAATGGACAGATGTATGTCGCACCAGCCTTCGCTGCCAAAATAGCCTGGGCAGCTGAGAAAATAAGTGTGATGTTTGTTGGGATTCCGGCTTCATGAAAGCTCTTGGCTGCCTTGAGTCCGTCTTCGATCATTGGGATTTTCACCACAATGTTATCAGAAATTTTAGCCAACTCATGGCCTTCTTTCATCATCCCTTCGTAGTCTAAAGACAGGACTTCGGCGTGCACAGGGCCCGTAACAACTTCACAAATCCCTTTCAAGATTTCTTGGAAGCTTCCGGTCTCACGAGCGATCAGTGTAGGGTTGGTGGTGACGCCGTCACACAAGCCAACAGCTGCAGCGTTGGCAATATCGGTTAGGTTTGCCGAATCTACATAAATATCCATCTTGTCTCCCTTAAGTTGAAGCGGTTGGTTTGCGGTTCCAGGGATATCCCAAAACCATATAAGTACTGGCACAGCCTAAGACCATCCAATATAAAATCTGATTGTTCCCGGTTTGAAAACCGATCATTACTGCCACGATAATACTGGTCAAGAGAATTGCCTTGAATATCTTCGGGATCGCCGGAAGGATGACCCGTCCAAAATGTATATAGGGGACCTTTGAGACCATTAATACAGACGCTAGTATAATCAAGCCCACCTTCGCAGATAGCGGTATTTCAAGCAGCGAAGCTGTCCCGGCGACCAAAGCTGCCGCAGGACTTGGGAACCCTGAAAAGAGGGTTACCCCAGTCTCAATACCTTGTTCTCGTTTTTCTTTTAGGAATCTCCAAAGACGAAAGACGGTGCAGGCAAAGTGTGTGATCGCAAGGCCGGCACCTAGGGGAGTGTACCCGAGCCCAAACCAAATGAGGATCGCAATGGTTCCGCCGAAGCTCGTTCCATCGGCTAGATCATCAAGAAGTTCACCTCGAGGGGTGCTGCCCCATTTGTCCGCAGCTCGTCCATCAAAGAGGTCTAAAAACTGTCCTACAAACACAGCAGCTAGCGCCAGCCCCGGAGCACCAAAGGCTAACACTAAAACGATACCGGCGAGACCGCAGGCCAGGTTGAGTAGGCTCAAAATGTTGGCATACCAGTAGTTGGGGATGATCTTAAAGAACATCGAAAAGAAGCCCAAAAAGGTAGCCCCGTATAAGGTCACCGCAGGAACGTTGATGCCCCAGAGTGGTCCGTCAAAATAAGCTGTTTGTACCGTTAACAGGACAATCGTGATGACCGTCAAAAAGGTCTTTGCTTTTCCGAAGGAGTTGGCTGCTTTCTGGGTGATGAAATGACGGGAAAACTGGCCCATCATATCAAAGAGCAAAAATAGAAAAATCACCCAGGTTTGTAAGAGGCCCAAATAGGCAAAATAAAACAGCGGAGGGAAGAGCAATAACTTGTCTGACAGCGGGTCGATGCTTTCGCCTGACTCGGTGTGTAAGTCAAAGTGACGGGCGATGGTTCCGTCTGTGATGTCCGTGATAATCCAAAAGGCAAAGGTATAAATGCCGACATGGTTCCAAAACCAAATCGACTGGCCTGTGATGTGACCGAGGTGGTACAGCCCCGCGCTCACAAATCCCATGGGGTATCGGCACCGGCTGATAAAATTAGGGTGCATCCATGGCTGAGAACGGACCCATTCTTTTCCCCATGGAGCTTTGATCAAAAAAGCTAGGCTAGCTCTTTCTAGGCTGAACATGAAGAAAACGGGGATCACGGTCCACAGTAAAAACTGGCTTAGACCTTCGGGCATATCGTGGCTTGTTCGATGTGAAATTCAAAGTCTACTTTGTAACAGGAGTAAAAAAAAAAGGAAAGCCGGAGCTGACCCCTTCCCAGACGAAAAGGTCTGTGGCAAGCTCATCCAGTCTAACCCATGAGAAAAACGATGAAGCGAACCCGATTAATTCTGATATATTTTGCGCTTTCTTTGGTGTTCTTTGGCTGCGCCCAAGTGAAACCAGAAAATGTAGAAGAGCAATATGACCAAGCCATTGAACTGATGGACAAAGGTCAATATGCTCAAGTCACGCCGGTTTTGTTAGCCTTGATTAAGGAAAATCCGGGGACAAAGTACGCCACATTTGCCCATTTGATCTTGGCTGATTCCTGGATGGGGATTGGAGGCTCGGCGGAAAACTTTGATGCCGCTGAAATCCAGTACCGGATTTTCCTACGGAACAGCCCAGGGTCTCATTTAGTACCCTATGTTTTGAGCCGGTTGATCGAGTTGAATTATCAGCGGAACCTTTCTAGCTTCTTTAATGAAAGTTATGCCTTTTCACGAGACCCGGGGCATTTTAGGAAGATTGTTCAAGAATACCAGAGGTTTTTCTTGATTTACCCTGATAGCCTTTATCTTAAGGACGCAGAGTTCTACCTCACCAAAGCAGAACGTGCCTTGGCGACCCATGAATTTCTGATTGGTAAATGGTATCTTTCGCATAAACATTATCCCTCTGCGATTGCTCGGTTTGAGCATACCTTAAAAGAATTCCCGAATTTCGAAGGAAGGCAGCAGGTGTTGGAGAAATTGATCTTTGCTTTTAATTTGAACCAACAGCCAATGCGGGCCGAAGAGATGCAACGAATTTATCAACAGTACTTCAAGTAGGCTTGAGCGATGGGCTCTGTATTTCGCCGGTGGGTTTTTGTAAGCATTTTCTTCGGCCTCATTGCGGGCTGCGCCTCAAATGAGCCTCCTGCGAAACCCCAGAAGAAACCAGATGATTTATTAAAAAAAATTGAAAAGAAAAATCAAGCGCTGATTGATAAAAACAAAGCCCTTGAAGGGAAGCTGAAACAGTTAGCTGACGCCCGTGCGGAAGAAAGAAAGGCGTTTAACCAGCGGCTAATGGCGATGGAAAAGTCCATTTCTTTGATGGAACAAAACCTTGAGGCCGACCCCACCCCTCGCACACCGAAACCTCACCGATCAGTTGATTTAAAACCGACAAACCCGGCCAAAGAAGCGCCTAAACTTTCTGCGTCGATGCAACGAGAGGTGGAAAAGGTCCAACTACCCACGATGGACCCACTCAAGTCGGCTCAACGGAGCCGGATCGCTGAACCGAGCAACCGGGCTTTTATTGTCAGTACCCCCGCACCGATCAAACATAACAAGCGGGCCCCAGCGGTCAAAGCCTTAAAAAACGAATCCCGCCGACCTGAGGAAATCCCGACACCAAAGAATTCGCCTGCGATTGCCGCCGCTGACTTTAGTGGAAACTCTGCTAAGAAAACAAAAGCAAATTCTCGACCGGTCGGTTCCTTAGAAGTGATGAAGGACGAAATTTGGGAGGACCCTGACCTGGAAGAACCGGTTTCCCCGATAAAATTACAGGTCTTTCCGGCGGCCAATAAAAGGTACAATGAAGCGTTTAAAGCCTTTACCCGTAAGGACTACCAAGGCGCTCTAGATCAATTTGATTTTTTCTTGTCTCGTTATCCTAACGATATTGAAGCGGATAATGCCCAGTTTTGGCGTGGGGTGACTTACTATGACCGAAAGGAATGGGACCGGGCGGAAGATGAGTTTAGAAAAGTACTGCGAAACTATAAACATGGGGCAACCCGTATGGGGTTTAAAACCCCGGACTCAGTGTTAATGATCGGTAAGATCTACTTGAAAAAGGCGAAACCCATTAGAGCGCAATACTATTTTGAATGGGTGATAAAAAAATACCCCAAAAGTCGTTCGGCCAATAAAGCTCAGCGTGAGCTAGGTTCTTTGAAAAGTAGAAGGTCAAGGTGAGTGAACTGAGCTTAAACCAGAAACAATGGTTGGCCTTGTGGCTGGTCCCTGGGATTGGTCCAAAGCGCATTGGTGCCTTGCTGGAACATTTGGGTACGGTTGATCAGATTTTGGGATCTTCACACGCACAACTGACCGGTGCGGGGCTGCGCTCCGATGCGGCGGCTGGAGTCATGGACGCCTTTGAGGCTGAGCGATTTCATGTTGAATTGGACCGTATTTCGGCGAAAGGGGTCCAGTTGATAACTCGGGATGATCCTGAGTATTCAACGTTGTTGTTAGAAATTTCTGACCCGCCCCCCTTGCTTTACTATAAAGGATCACATCAGTTTGATCAGTCGATGCATTTGGCCTTCGTTGGGTCTCGAAAGGCCTCAAATGTGGGCAAAAGCATGACCGCTGCCTTGATCAAGAGAATTGCTGAGGTGGCCCCGGAAACGGTGATTGTCTCGGGTCTGGCCTTAGGAATCGATGGGGCAGCTCACCAAGCAGCGATTGACAACGGGTTGAAAACCCTTGCTGTGTTAGGCAACGGGCTAGGTTCTGTGTACCCCGCCCAGCATCACCAACTCGCCACCGAGGTCGCAACTCATGGAGCTGTGATCAGTGAGTTCCCTATGGGAACGGGACCTCAGGCCCAAAATTTCCCGCTACGTAACCGGATTGTTTCCGGGTTGTGTCTAGGGACGATGGTCATTGAAGCTGCAGAACGTTCTGGGGCGAGTATCACTGCGAATTTAGCTTTGGAACAAGGCCGGGAGGTCTTTGCTTTGCCAGGCCCGCCAAACTCTGCGTTTTGCCGGGGGACCAACCGGATGATCCAGCAAGGGAGGGCCAAGTTGGTTTTAGAAGTTGAAGATATCTTTAATGAACTCCTGCCTCGGTTTGTACCAGGACCTCAAAAAGAGCCTGAGCCTTCGGTTCCCTTGGACCTGACGGCAGAAGAAAAACAGGTCATGTCTCTGTTAGAGCTTGGCCCCTTGCATCAAGACCAACTGTGTCAGAAATTACAACTACCTATTGGGCAGTTGTTAGGGGTGTTGACTTGTTTACAAATGAAAGAATTGTTGATTGGTCGAACCGGTGGGATCTTTGAAATTACACCCCACTGAGTTGATTCTCTTCTAGCCGAAATTGACGCGACTTGTTAGGGCTTAAATAACCTCTTATCTCTCAGCTGACCGATGATTAACCAATTTGAAACAGACCTGAACCGGATTGAGGAACTGCTCAGCCTCGAAAAGGTTCATAAAGTCACTCAGCTGTTATCAGACCGCCACCCTTCTGACGTCGCGTACCTAGTCAATCATACCTCTTCAGCTTATCAACATATGCTGTTGCCCTTGCTTCGTGGCTTATCGGAGTTAGACGAAGTGGTGTACCGGCTAGATGGCGAAGTGATCATTGAGTTGATTGGAATTTTACAAGCCGAAGAAGTGGGAAAGCTGTTCAGCCAGCTAGATTCTGACAACGCCGTAAAAATTCTAGGCTTTCTTCCAGAGGAAGTGGTCGATTGGGTGATGTTACAGATCCCCAAACAAGACAGTGATGAACTAGACCTTCAGCTTCAATATGAAGAGGACGAAGCAGGCCGGATCATGTCGAGCGGCTACTTCAGTATCCATGAAGAAGCGACGGTCCATGAAGCGTTCAGTTCTCTGCGCCAGTCCGTTGAGGCCGAACTGATTTATAACATTTATGTGATTGATGACCGCCGGCATTTGGTCGGGGTGTTTAGTTTGAGAGAGTTACTACTACAGCCCAACCACCTTAAAGTTCGTGAGTTTATGAACGAACAGGTGGTTAGTGTTCGTCACCAAGATGATCAAGAGGCGGTTGCCCGGGTGGTTGAACGATTGGGGATCTCTGCGGTTCCGGTCGTGAATGATCACTTGCAGTTGGTCGGGATTGTGACCGTGGATGACGTGATCCATATCATTCGCTCCGAAACCACTGAAGATATCATGAAGCTAGCCGGGACAACGGACGGGGAATACACACTCCCTTCGCCGATGCGGAATTTTGTACGGCGGATGCCGTGGTTGATGGTTTCCTTTTTTGGGGGTATGTTGACGATCCAAACCAACTTATTCTTTTCTGGTAAAGTACCTCATATTGAGCTGTTGGCGTTTGTGACCATCATTGCGGGCATGGGGGGGAATATTGCCAGCCAATCGTCGACCATTGTGGTCCGGGGCTTGGCAACAGGGCAGATATTAATCAGCGAACTGTGGACCGTCTTGCTGCGAGAAACCGCCACCGGAGGCCTTTTAGGGCTGTTCTTTGGGGGGCTGATCGGGCTGGCTGCATCCTTTGAATTTCAGAATTTAGCCTTGATCGGGCTTTCGGTCTCTGTGGGGATGATTTTCTCCATGTTGATCGCCGCATTTGTGGGTACTTTAATGCCTATGATCTTTGAACGATTAAAAATCGACCCGGCGGTTGCCACCGGACCCTTTGTTTCTACCACAATCGATAATTTGGGGCTGCTCGGCTTTTTCGGCAGCACCTTGTTGATCTTGTCTTTCGTTGAGTAACATGAAAAAAGTCATCATTACTGGAAAATTACACCAAGTCGCCTTTGATAACCTTGCTGCGGCAGGGGATTTGGAGATAGACTATCGCCCAGATTGCCCTCGGGCCGAACTCTTAGAGATCATTAAAAACTACGACTGCATCATTTCCCGCAGCGAGACAGACGTGGATAAGGAATTGATCGATCATGGGGTGAACTTAAGTGTGATCGCCCGGGCTGCTGTTGGTATTGGGAATATTGACGTTGATTATGCAACGGAAAAAGGGATTTTGGTGTTTAACACCCCAGCGAAAAATACCAATTCTGCGGCAGAATTAACGGTCATGTTGATGTTGGCCGCCATCAGAAAGTTGCCAGAAGCTCACGAATCTATGGTTGCAAACCACTGGAACCGACATAAATTTACTGGCAGCGAATTGCTTCACAAAACCATCGGTTTAATTGGCCTAGGGAATGTAGGGCACCGGGTGGCAAAGTTTTGCAATAGTTTTGATTGTAAAGTCTTGGCCTATGATCCTTATGTAACGGCTGAATACTGTGACGGACATCACGCAGAAAAAGTGAGTTTTGAAACTTTGCTGGAACAAAGCGATATCATCAGTATTCACACCCCGAAAAACAAAGAGACTGTTAACATGATCGGGGATGCTGAGATTGCCAAAACAAAAGATGGGGTTGTGGTGATTAATGCGGCCCGTGGAGGTCTGTTTAATGAAGAAGCCTTGTATCGAGGGGTGAAAGAAGGGAAAATTGGGGCCCTGGGTATCGACACTTGGGATGTTGAACCGGTTTCTGAGCACCCACTCAAGGAATTTGATAACATCGTGATGACGCCTCACATCGGCGCTTCGACTCTAGAAGCTCAGTTTAGAATCGGGGATACTGTTTCTAAAGAGACCATCAAGGCCTTGAGGGGAGAAATTGTCTCTACTCCGGTTAATCTACCTGATGTTCAAAGCTTTCAGGGGAATTCGGCACCAATATACAGCAGTCTGGCCGCAAAACTGGGAAATTTTACTCGCCAGTACATTGGTACCGCCTTTTCTCCAAGCAAAATCGAATTTTGCTACCGAGGGGATTTGGAATCAGCTGATTGGTCTTTGATCAAACTGAGCTACCTAAAAGAAATGCTACAAGGGACCATTGAAACAACGGTATCCTATGTGAACGTGATGCAAATCGCAGAAGACCGAGGCCTTCAAATTGAAGAGGTCGCTGATAAAGATTTTAGTGATTATGAGTCGGCGATTCGTGTGAAGGTTAGTGGCGAAGGACAGAAGGTCACTGTCGGAGGCACTGTGTTTGGAGGGGAACGAGTTCGCTTGTCCTACCTAAACGGTTTTGTGTTTGAAGTTGATCCTGCCGGGCGGTTCTTGGTCCTTGAAAACAAGGATGCTCCTGGGGTGATTGGTCATGTCGGTACGGTCTTGGCAAAAAATGGGATCAACATCCAGCAGTTTGAGCTGAGCCGAAATAAAAAAGGCGGAGAGGCAATGGCGATGGTTGTCGTTGACGAGTCAATCAACGAACGAATCATCGACGAATTGACGAGTTTAGATGCGATTTTGCGACTTAAAGTCATTGAAATTTAAACTTCTGGCAATTTTGTGCTGGGGGCTCTTAGCCCCTAGTCTCGCCTTTTGCCAAGCCTTCAGTCCTTCAGTCACAGTTGGCCATGATGTATTTCAAGGCCGGGCCCCCGTGACGGATATGAACCTACTCTTCGGTTCCTATGGCTTCCGGCTGACCTATATGCCCTCGTCTACCGAGCTGCGCCAGTCTGAACGGACGACTCAACAGGCAGTTGATCGGGCTGTTGTGGGTGAAACAGTTTCCTATGGTTTGATGAAGTTCTGGGATATGCGCCGTTATCAACCCTCTCAAGGTATGCCTCTCAGTTTTTTGGGAATGTATAATACCTTTGGGTACTCTCATTCACCGATGGAACTGCGCACCACTCGTCTCAAGGCTGATCAAAGCCACATAACAGCGACTGCAACGACCCAAACCATTCATCCAACCAGTTGGTTGATGGAGGCTGGTTTTTTTGGCGGTGACCGTTTCGCGCTGATTGACCTCCGACTGCAATACCGAACATCTAGCTTCGAACCAGACTGGAAGCCAGGGAAAATTCGCTACCAATCCTGGGCAATGATCTTAAGCGGTGGTATTGGTTTCTAAATGGTATGAAACTTGGATTTCCAAGGGACTTGCTCTTCTGGAACCAATGTGAAAATCGAAAAAAATCTCATACACAATTTAATCAAGGTCCTTAAAAACCCGGTGGTTTCGACGACTGGCGGGTTTTTGCTATTTTTGTTTGTAGCAGCCACTTTGATGTTCGCTGTGGAACATCAAGCGGAAAACCCTGGTTTTGATAGCTTTTTTCATAGCCTTTGGTTCTCGATTATTACGATTACTACAGTTGGTTATGGGGATATCTCGCCGACCAGTCTTTTAGGGCAAGGGTTAACCATCTTTATTGTCTTTGTTGGCATTGGCTACTCAGGGGTTTTGACAGGTGGGATCACCAGTTGGTTAGTTGAACGAAGTCGCCGCAAAGAATTAGGCCAAGTCCCGCTTAAAAATGTAGAAGGCAAGTTCATGGTCTGTGGGTGGAAACCGAATATGAGGGACCTTCTCAAAGATATTTTAACCGTCACAGGTGGCAAATCCAGTGACTTGGTCTTGCTCAATCAAATGGATCCAGCCGAAGTCCAAGCTCTACGCAAAGACTCAGAGTTAGAGCATTTTCACTATTATTCTGGCGACGACACCAACTTTGAAGACCTGCAAAAAGCTGGGACCAGTGTGATGGGAACGGTGATGGTGCTCGCAGACACCCTTCCCGGCAAAAGTGATGAAGAAATTGATTTTAAAAGTGTAGTCACTGCCCACGAAGTAGAACGTTGCAACGACTCCGCCTATCAAATCGTTGAGCTAAATCTTCAAAAGTTTACGCCATACCTCAAACAAGCAAAAGTCGAAGAGGTTATCTTGAACCGGGATTATGCCCAAATCCTGGTGTGTAATCTGGCTTTGATGAGCGGCTTGTATTCGGTGGTGAAATCTTTCTTTTCCTTAGAACACGGATTAGTTGACTTAGAGGATCTCTCGCCTAAGCAGGTGGGGCAATCCTATGGAGAGTTGAAACAACACCGAACTGATGTGGTTGTGATCGGGCTGTTAGAAAATGTTGGGAAAATCAGCGAACGAAAAGAAGAACGGCTTGAAGAAGTCTTGCGGTCGGTTTCGATCCATAAGGCGATTGTTGGGCTCAATGGTTTAAAAGACTTCGCCTCCAACGAGCCGCTATTGCACCCCCCTGATTCCTATGAGATCAAGTCAAACTCTTCCTTGCTGCTGCTTCGGCTGAACCCAGGTGATTTAAACTTGCCCCAAGAAGGACGGTCTACCCAAGGAGTTCTCCAACAAAAGGCGCACAGCCAGCTGATTCGAAATACTTTAGAAGAAGATTTACTTCGAGCAGATACTTGGAAAATCTACTTTGAATTGTTAGAAAACCAAGGCATTGAGTTTGTCTTTCTCGATGACTCCGAGTTCGTGGTTGAATATGCTCAGGAGCGGTATACATTTCCCGATTTGCAACTGGGTGAAGCCTTCGGTGCTGAATTGATCAAGCGATATGAACAAGTCGTTCGGGTCGACGACGTTGAGGAAGTAGAGGTGACTGAAGTCCAATTGGAGGGACCTAAACAATATGTAGCTGCCCATCCCTTGATCAGAACCGCAGAGCACGGTCTGGAAGTCGAGGCAAAGCAATTGCTGATCTTAGGCTGGAAGGCCGGTCTCATCGAGATGCTTCACTATCTGGTGGCTCATCAGGAAGAGTCCTATGTTCGTTGGCGAGGGATCACAGTGGTGGCCCAAATTGGCCTTGAGGAGCAACAACTATTTGCCCAGCATTTTGCGGATCATCCCGGCTTGAAGTTGGTTTTAGGTGATGTAACTAACCGTGAGGTCTTACTGAAGGCGGGGATCATGAATACCAAAAAGGTCTTAGTGCTAGCTGAAACTGGACGAAGTAAAACACTTGAAGAAATAGATTCCCAATCGGTTCTCGCTTGTATGCAGGTGTCTGACTTGAATAAAAGGGCCTATCTGACAGCTGAGTTCTTGAACAAAAAGTACCTTGAGGCGATGATTGACGCAAATGTAGAAGAATGCTTTTTAGTCGATGAGTTTAATAATCTCATATTGGCAAATGGCTCCACTGGCCGTGGAATGTCCAACGTGATCAGAGACCTCACGAATCAACGGGACAACCTGTTGGAAATTCATGGGATTGAACATCGGTTTATAGGCAACACCTTCGGTGAACTCTGTGAGTCAGTCTATCAAGAAGGTCAAATGGTGTTGGGTCTATTAGAAGAGGCGGGGAACATGTATGTCCGCAAAGCTGAGAACATTCGGCAAGCTCAAGTGAAACCTAACATTAAAGAAAGCGTCGCTGAACTGAAGTTGATCAAAGAAATGGGTGCAAACCATGTGGTCCTTGCTCCCAAGCCGGGGCATATCATCAAAAAACATTCTCGGTTGATCCGGCTGAATACCTCTCGCCCCGGATTATGGAGAGACGAAAAAGATAGGCATTCTACGTGATATTGATCCGGGAAAATGCCTTTGTACTCCGGTTGGTTCCTTACAAGGAGAGAGATCTGATCATTGAGTTTTTGGGGAATAAAACAGGTCGGTTTACGGGAGTCTTATACCGGGCTAGAGGCCAGAAAGACTCCTTTTTGTTCCAGCCTGGGGACCAGATTGAGATCGAATACCAACGAACTGAAAACCAAGATTTGGTCCGACTCGGCCCAAGCATCGCAGTCAAATTAAATCGAGCCGACAAGCTTTCATATTTGCAGTTTGTCTGTTTGAGTTTTTTTCTAGAATTGTATTTAAAAATTGCCGAGCCCGAGGTGGGCTCCAATGGCTTATTTGACCTGATGGGCCAATTTCAACATTTGGGGATGGATCTTTCGAAGCCTCATTTGGCTTTAATGTATGGGGTGATTCAACTGAGCTTTTTTTCTGGATTTGGTTTTGATTTGTCATCTTGTTGTGAGTGCGGCAAGTCAACTCATCGGGCAGGGGAACACAACAAATACCGAAAACAAACCTATCAACTAGAACTCCCCGGTTTGATCTGTGGGGATTGTTCGACCCCGAACTTCCCCCTTGAAGCGGCGGCAGTGAAGGCCATGGTGCTTGCTGGAACCGAAGATTTTTTGGCCGAACCACCGGAAATACCAATAGAGGTTACCGGTCCTCTGTTACTGAGCTTATCGAATCGCTTGATTCGTGCTTGCGAAATCAACTGTAGAAGTTTCGGCCTCTTGGAGCGCCTGCTCCTCAGTCAGGGCGTGCAGTAATTGCTCGTAATACCCCCCTTGAGCGACCAGCTCAACATGAGTTCCTTGCTCTATGATTTGGCCAGACCGAATCACCAAAATGAGATCAGAATGTTCGATTGTTGAAAGCCTGTGAGCGACTGCAATCACAGTTTTGGTGTTGAATATCTGTTGGGTCGCTTCCAAAATCGCATTTTCGGTGATGGAATCGACCGAACTGGTCGCTTCATCAAGCAGAACAAGATCACTACCCTTGGCCATTGTCCGGGCAAAACTGATCAACTGGGCTTGTCCGGCGGAGAGGTTTTTCCCGTTTTCGGTGACTTGGAATTCATAGCCGCCTGGTAAAGCCTCGATGAAGGTGTGAGCGGAGACAGACTTGGCGGCAGATTGAATTTGATCTTCTGAAAAGGACTCGCCCAAGGCGATGTTGAAGGTCAAAGACTCATTAAATAAATACACATCTTGCTGCATCAAACCCATCAAACGAAGCAGAGTTTTTCTAGGGATCGTTGAGAGCTCCACGCCATTGAGCTTGATCGAGCCTTGATAGCCGTCGTAGGCACGAAATAACAGCCGAATAATGGTTGATTTACCGGAGCCAGTTGCCCCCACAAGAGCTAACCGTTGGCCTTTTGTTAAGGTGAAATTGATATCTTTTAACACCGGCTCGCTGTCTGGATTATAAGAAAACCAGACGTTAGTGAAGACTAAGGATTCAAATTGTTCCAGCTTCTTGCTTGTAGCGGTTGGTAAAGACTGTTCTTCCTCTAGAGGCTCCTGGAATAACCCCATGATGTGTTCTAATGCACTAAAGGCTCTTTGGATGGTAGCCAACTGCTGGGCAAATTCTCGAATTGGGATAAATATTTTATTTAACGTGTTGATGAACCCGATCAAAACACCAATGGTCACCATCCCAGCAAGGATTTGTCCGGTCCCGTACCAGATCAAACAAGCCAGAGCGATTGAAGTGAGCCCCTCAATAACTGAGTATAGTAGGGCGTCGTAGACATTGCTGCGGTTTTGGGCCACTAAGAATCGATGATTTTTCAGCCCAAAATGTTTAAGGGTTTTTTCTTCCGCAGCATAGAGTTGTAGAGTTTTAATCCCGCTGAGGCATTCTGCTAAAAAACTGGTGGATTCAGCGAGAGACTCTCGGGTTTCGTTGTAAGTTTGCCGAAGTTTCTTTTTGAGTAAGCTGGTGACCCAATAAACCGGGATCAAGATCAACATCACCAATAGGGTGAGTTTCCAAGACAAAAACAACAGGAAGAAAAATAGACCAATGGTCTTAAAAATGTCGCTGATCAGGTTCAAAACCCCCATGGCCAGAGACTCGCCCAGAGATTCCATGTCGCTGGTGAGTCGACTTAAAACGGTACCAATGGGGTTATTATCGTAAAAGTTTCGAGGTAAGTGTAGACAGTGGTCAAACAGTTCTCGTCTCAGGTCCGAGATGGCGAACTGGCCGGTTCGTTGGAGGCTATAGCTATAATATCCATCAGCGAGGTATCCGATAAAAATCCCGGCCCCCATGAGTGACAACGAAAAAAACAACCCGTTATAATCTTTGTTAGCCAGGTTTTCATCGATGATCGAAACAATCAGCCAAGGAACCGCTAAGGTTGCGCCTACAGAAAAAGGTATCGCGGCGATGCCGCCGAACATCCACTTTTTGTAGGGTTTTAGGTAGGTCCAAAAAAAGCGGAACAACCCAAAATCAGTTAATTTTGATTTAATCATGGGTTGCCTGATTCTGTAGTTGGTATGTTTCTAAGTATATTCCAGGTTGGCTGAGTAGTTCTTGATGACTTCCAGATTGAACAATTTTTCCTTGATCAAGGACTAAAATTAAGTCGGACTCCTCGAGCGCTTGAACCCTGTGAGATATAATCAATAAACTGTGGGCAGTGTCACGACGTAAAATTTCTTTAAGCAAAAAACGTTCGGTTTCGTTATCCACTGCGGAGAGTACGTTATCCAAAATGAGTAGCTGACAAGGCTCAACCATCGCTCTCGCTAGGCTAATTCGCTGTTTCTGGCCTCCTGAAAGCATGATACCCTTCTCTCCGACCAAGGTCTCGACTCCAAGTGGGAAACGCTCGATTTCTTCGGTTAAAGCGGCCTTATAGATCACTTGGTCCAAGGGGCCAAGAGGCGCATCACCTTGTTGACCGAACAAAATATTGTCTTTGACCGAGGCAGAAAACAGAAACACTTCCTGGGACACCGTCCTGACTTGAGAACGCAGGTCCTTTGGGTTTAATTGATTGATATCTCGGTCATTCAGGAATATGGATTGGTCATTTGACGTCAAATGTCCATTAATACAATCAACTATGGTTGATTTCCCAGAACCGATTTTCCCGAGGATACCGACCGTTTGATTGGTTTTAATTTCAAAGCTGATTTGGTCTAAAACGGGATGCTCCGAGCCAGGGTACCGGTACGTGAGCCCTTGGATCTTCAAACCAGAGGGCTCCTCTGGTTGATCGGTCGCTCCGGGAAGCCGTGGGCGGTCTGCTTTCGGGGTCGGTTGGTTTAAAATGGTTTGAATGGATTCTATGCCGACCAATCCTTGCTGGAAAAAAGTGGCCAACCACCCGAGGCCCATGATCGGTTGGGTCAGCAGGGCGGAATAAGCGATAAAGGCAGTCAATTCACCGATGGTGAAGTCCCCTTGGATGACGGCCATTCCACCGACGAGTAACACTAATATTTTCAGAATATTTTCGAGGTTCCCCAAAATCGGCATCATGAAACTTCTAATAAAACTGATGCTCAGGGTCTCGTTTAACAGGGTGGTGTTTTTTGCACCAAACCGTTGGTGGCTCCAATCTTCTAAGCTGTAACCTTTTAATACATCAACCCCATTGAGGCTAGAAACGATGTAACTCGAAAGGTCTTGAAGCCCTGCCTGTCGATTCCGAGTGTGAACCAAGAGCCATTGAATACCAATTCTTAGGATGCCAAACACCAGGATAACCGGCACAAAGCAGTAGAGCATTAAAGTAGGGCTCAATTCCCACATTTTATAGGGGGTCAGGCTGAGGGCAGTGGCAATATTAAACAATTGCATCAACCCAAAACCACACAAAATCCGCAACCCAGTGATGTCATTTTGGAGCTTTGAAATGATGGAGCCGATTTTGTTTTTGTCGTAATATTCTTTTTCCAGGTGAGACAGTTTCTCAAACAGGTGGTTCTTCACCTCGTATTCAATGGTTCGACCAGGGTTAAAAAAGAATATCCTTGATAAAGTCCGCACCACCACAATTGCGACCGCCAAAGCCATGATCATCAGCAGGGCGTGGCTGAGCTCCTCCTGCTTATTGTTTATGTTCTCTAGCCCTAACGATAAGAGATCAACGGCGTCCTTGAGATAGCTGGGGATCGTCACAGCCATGAGGTTGGTGGCGATGATCGAAAAAATACCGATAGAATAGGAGAGCTTGTGCCGGAGTAGCTGGCGCAGCAAAAAAGGGAACTGAGACATTCAAGGGCCTGAAAGAATTATTCCCAAGTTTAACAGAGTGAAAAGAATTGGACAACGGCGGCTTTGAGTCTTGCCTGTCTGTTATGGCGCCGATTTCGCATTAACTTCAGGATAGGTCTAAACCTTCGATCCCCCATGAGGACTTGTGAAATTAGTGGATGCAACACAGATGAATCGCCTAGATTGGCGCACCATCACAGAAGCCGATATTCCGGCTTTGATTTTGATGGAAAATGCGGCACGGGCCGTCTTAGAGACCTGTCGTGATTTACTTGAATGTAAACCGGTGTGTTACGTCTTTTGTGGGGCGGGGAATAACGGTGGAGATGGCTATGCTTTAGCCCGTTTACTATCAAACCATGGTCATGAGGCAGTTGTCATTCGGGTGAAACCTTCGAAAACCGAAGAAGCAATCAAAAATGCAGCTATGTTTAAAGGGTTTGGGCAGGTCTTAGAGTTCGAAGAACTCATGGAAACGTTACTCAGGCCACAGCCCAAGGACCTTATTTTTGATGCCATCATCGGAACGGGTCTCACCCAAACCTTGGACCCTAAAACATGGGCTGTGGTGGATTGGATCAATCATGTGCAGGGACACAAAATAGCGCTGGACATTCCTACGGGGATCAATAGCTCCACCGGAGATGAATTAGGAATTTCGGTCAAGGCCGAGCGTACCGTCAGCTTTCAATTAGAAAAGGTGGGGCACCATTTGTACCCGGGCCGACAACGTCGGGGCGAACTGACCTGCGCAAAGGTTTCCATTGTTGAAGAACCTTTGGATACGAACTTTCATTTACTTGCCGAGTCGCAAGCCAGAGACCTGTTGCCTGTATTGGAACAAGAAACCTATAAAAACAAGCAAGGACATTTAGGGGTTATTGCAGGTAGTCCAGGGATGATGGGGGCGAGTTTTTTGGTCGGCAAAGCCGCAATGGCAACCGGGGCGGGCTTGGTCACTCTCCATGTGCCGAAAGAGGAACAACAAGGGATTGCGGGCCACTCGCCAGAGCTGATGAGCTTTGCTCGGTCACAAACCACTCAAGGCCAATTACAAGGATATCAAAGTTTAGTGGTGGGCTGTGGCTTAGGGCGAGACTTGCAGGAATGGGAAACCTACAAAGACTGGATTTCCCAGTTTGTGGGACCGGTGGTTCTAGATGCTGACGGGTTTTACGGGATAGAAAGCTTACAAGGGTTAGGAGCGCATCGCTTGGTGTTAACACCTCATTTGGGGGAATTTGAGAAAATATCTGGTTACCCCCGTCCGACGTCAAACGAAGAACGAATTGAACAAGCACGAAACTTTGCTGTCCGTGAGGGGACGACGCTGGTGCTGAAAGGTCCGGCTAGTTTGGTGGTTAATCTTGAAGGGGAAGTGTGGATTAACTCTACAGGGAACCCTGGGATGGCAACTGCTGGGGCTGGGGATGTGCTGTCTGGAGTGATTGGGGCCTTGTTAGCGACAGGGCTTGAACCTTTTGACGCAGCCCGGCTAGGGTGCTGGTTGCATGGACATGCAGGAGATCTATTCGCAAAGGACGGAGCACTGAGGGGTTTGACCGCTGTTGAGCTGATAAACCGTATCCCCTTTGCTCTTAAAACCCTTGAAACTTCTTAAACCGCAGCGGGCTCTTCATCAGAGTCCTCGTCACTGCTCGTTGCCTTTTGGGCCTTGTCCTTCGCAAACTGCCGAAGATCTTCCGATTTGGCTTTGATCACCTCTTCCAATTTACCTTTTTGCTCCATCAACTCATCGAGTGTCAGGCCGCTAGGCAAGTTCTTGAGCATTTCGCTCAATTCCTCTTGGTTTTTTGAGACCAACACTTGGGCAACCACACCGGCCGCAAGGCCAGCAGTGAGCCCAAGGAAAAAACTTTTAGCGCTCATATTTATTTAATGAACTTGGCCCAAATCAAAAACACGGCGTTGTAGGCCACAGAGATAGCAATGAAGGTCCATAAAATCGTAGCTTCGTGGGACATCTGAGTTCCTTAGTCTGGTGTTGATAAAATATTTTGGTTGATCCTAGCGGAACCGACCCCTCTTTACAAGCCTCAGTTATGCAGAAAAGAAAAAAATTGCTGTCTTAGGGGCTTTTTTCTTTTTCTTAAGTCCGATAAGCTCGATTCATAACACCATTAAAGTGCTTAACCTCTTGCGATCTACAGGGAAATCTATGGAAGCCATTAAAGCCGAAGTTCAAAAAAAAATGGACAAAGCGATTGAACACCTTATCAACGAATTCGCCAAAGTCAGGACGGGCCGAGCCAACCCTCAGATTCTTGACCGTGTGATGGTTGACTATTACGGCACACCGACTGCCGTTGCTCAAGTGGGTAATATCTCTGTGCCCGACCCTCAATTGATTTTGATCACTCCATGGGAAAAAAACCTCTTAGGGGAAATTGAAAAAGCGATTGTTCGAGCTGACTTGGGGATGAATCCTCAAAATGATGGGAATGTTATCCGGTTGCCGGTTCCACAGCTGACCGAAGAGCGGCGTAAAGAGTTGGTCAAACAAGTGAAAAAGATCGCTGAAGAAGGTAAAGTTGGTATCCGCGGCGCTCGTAAGGACGGAAACGATGCCTTAAAGCAAAAAGAAAAAGAAAAGCTAATCAGCGAAGATGAGCAAAAAACCGGCGAAGCAGCGATTCAAAAACTCACCGATTCTCAAAATAAGAAAGTCGACGAAATGACCGCAGCCAAAGAAAAAGAATTACTGGCTGTCTAGTGTATTTGGTCTTCGCAGTTCACACTGCAGCCCCAGCTATCAGTCGTTAAGCGGTTTTTTGACCGCTGAAGCGTCGGGTGGGGCTGGTGTTTTAGCACTCTACCTGCTAGAGTGCTAATGCATCGTTTCAAAGGAATCTTGGTATGAATCAATTTGACGACATTGTCCTCGGCTCGATTGAACTCGCCCAAGCGAGAGCCATCAAAGATAAACATCTTGAATTAACAGAGATTCACCTTCTCTGGGGGTTGTTGAAAAACCCTAAAACAGTGAGTTCAAAGGGGCTATCACCCCATCAAAAGACCATTGTCTCCTTACTCGAAACTCTCCCGACAGTAGAATCTCAAGAATTTGACCGGTTAAAGCCCAGTTCGAAACTGAGTGAATGGTTCACATTAGCCGGAGCGGACGCAATCGCCGAAGGTCGAGAGACAGTCGCTGAAGTGGATATACTTCGACACTTAAAAAAGTTTTTCCCTCAGCTCCAATTTGAAATGCCTGAAGGAGCTGAAGGCGTTGAATTACCGGATTTTTTGGTCGATTTAAACGAATTGGCAGAGCTAGGAAAACTAGACCCTGTGATTGGCCGAGCCGCCGAAATCAGACGGGTACAAGAAATCTTGTGTCGGCGGACGAAAAACAATCCGGTCCTGGTTGGAGAACCAGGGGTTGGGAAAACAGCCATTGTAGAAGGACTGGCCGGTTTGATTATCGCCGGTAAGGTTCCTGATGTGATCTTAGGGCGAACCATTTACCTGCTGAATATGGGGGCTTTAATGGCCGGCACCAAATTTCGGGGAGATTTTGAACAGCGCATTGAAGCTCTGTTAGACTTTTTGAAGTTAAAAGGGCGAGATGCGATCTTATTTATCGACGAAATCCATTTGCTTGTCGGGGCAGGGAAAACCGAGGGTGCCATGGATGCGGCGAACCTCTTAAAGCCCGCTTTAGCTCGTGGAGAACTAAACTGTATCGGGGCCACCACGCTTGCTGAATATCAACAGCATATTGAAAGCGACACCGCCCTTGAGCGGCGGTTTCACCAAGTACGAGTTTTGGAACCCACTGCTGAGGACAGTATTCAAATCTTGTTGGGGCTCAAAGAGAAACTTGAGATTCACCACGGGATTGAAATTACCGAAGAAGCGATTGTGGCCTCGGTATACCTGTCTCAACAGTTCCTGACCGACCGATTCTTACCTGATAAAGCAATTGATATTATTGACGAGGCCGCTGCGGGTTTGAAGCTTTCTGCCGACTCGGTGCCTCCAGAAGTTGAAGCTTTAGGGGCCTTGATCAGTTCTAAAAAAGTCATGCTCAGTGCGCAGCCTTCGGCAAAGCATTTAAAGGCTGAGATCGAGGCTTTGGAAGTTGAATTTCAAAGGAAAAAGCAACAGTGGGAATCTGAAACCTTGGCTCTCAAGCGAGTTTCTGGGTTAAAAAAACAACATGATCAACTGAACTTTAAGCTGGAAAGAGCAAAGTTAGAAGGGGACTTTGAGACAGCAAGTCGTATCCAATATGGCGAGCTTCCTCATGTGGAGGCCCGGTTGGAAACGAGTGAAGTCTCCTGGAAGCTGTCCCGGCAAAAGGTTGGAGAGGTGATCGCCCACATCACCGGTGTTCCAGTGGAACGGATTCTTTCGACCGGCCAGCAGCGAATGCTTGGACTGGAAGCCGCGTTGAAGCAACAAGTGATCGGTCAAGAAGGCCCGTTAGCCGAGATTGCGGACACTTTAATCGCCGCTCAAGCGGGACTTGGTGAGCCCAACCGGCCTATGGGCAGTTTCTTGCTGATGGGGCCTTCTGGGGTAGGCAAAACAGAAACGGCGAAGGCGCTGCAAACTTTTTTATTTGAAAGCAATCATCACTTGGTTAGAATTGACCTCTCCGAATACCGGGAATCCCACTCTGTTGCAAAACTGATCGGCTCCCCGCCGGGCTATGTAGGTTATGAAAAAGGGGGGGTCTTGACCGAAGCGGTTCGGAAAAATCCCTATTCTGTGTTGCTCTTTGATGAGATTGAAAAAGCCCATCAAGATTTTTCAGATATTCTCTTGCAGGTGCTAGATGAAGGCCGGCTGACAGATACCCATGGTCGCACGGCAAACTTCAGTAATACGGTGGTGTTTATCACCACCAATCTAGAGGACCCGAAACTTTGGTTTAAGCCAGAATTATTGGGAAGGCTCGATGGGATTCTAGAGTATAAACATCTAGGCCGGGAATCGGTTACAGTGCTTGTCGAACGAGAACTGTCGCTTTTGAACCGTAAGTTGGAGGACAAGGATTTAGAACTCACCTTAGACCCCGATTTATCGGCTCGGATATGTGACGCTGGCTTTGATGAAACATACGGTGCGAGACCCTTAAAATCTGCGTTTAGCCGGCTGGTGATTCGCCCCTTGTCTAAAGCGATGTTACGCGACCCAGAGCTTTCAGGGAAACAGACCTTTGCTCTTGATGAAAACTTACAACCAATATTCAGCTCAGCCTCATCATGAATCAAACGCTGAGAGGACAGGTTGTTTTGGTGATCAATCCCGACACCGGAGAGTTGAGGCATTCAAAAAGTTTGCTGTCATCCTTGGGGGCGAAAGTGTTTTTGGCCCAAGGCCTTGAAGACGCGCTCGGGATCTTAAGTGTAGAACGGGTTCAGACCGTACTCTATGCCTACGACCTTCCCTTCTCAGGGGCAGAGTTAAAACAAAATTACCAGCAAATCCATCCCGATGTCCGTTTTTTTGCGGTGTCAAAGACGCCGATTTCAGAACTAGAACCGGGGATTGATGGCCTTTTGTTACAGCCCATTGAGCTAGAGGGAATACAGGCTGTTTTTGAGGTCCAACCGGTGGTCGAATCCATGACGGTTTCAACTCTAGACCCGCTGACACAGCTTCTACGGCCCCATTTAATCTTTCGCTCTGAAGCGATGAAGAACAGATTGGCTCAGCTTCCCCAAATGGCACATTCAAATTACGGAGTGATGATCAGTGGAGAAACGGGCACCGGGAAGGAAGTGGTCGCTCAAACAATTCATCACCTCAGCCAATATAAGACAGGCCCTTTTATTGGGGTGAACTGTGGCGCAATCCCCGAGTCATTGATCGAAGGTGAGTTGTTTGGCCACGAAAAAGGCGCCTTTACAGGGGCGAACTCGTCACACAAAGGTAAGTTTGAATTAGCCGAAGGAGGAACCCTCTTTTTAGACGAAATAGGGGAGATGCCGTTGTTACTTCAAGCTCGTTTGTTACGGGTTTTAGAAGAAAAAGAGTTGTACCGGGTGGGCGGAGAAAAGGCGATCCCGATCAATGTTCGGATTTTGGCCGCGACTCGGGTGGATCTTGTGCAAGCAGTTCGGGACGGCCTGTTTCGAGAGGATTTGTACTATCGCTTGAATATTTTGCCCATCGTTCTCCCTCCTTTACGGGAGCGGTTAGAAGACATCCCCTTGCTTGCTTGGCATTTTTTGGAACGAGCCTTTTCAGAAGCGAACCGGCCTCAACCCTACCCAAGTTTGACCGACTCAACCATACAACTGTTGGTGAACCAGCCTTGGAACGGAAATGTTCGGGAATTGCGTAATTTAATGACCCGGCTCGCGGTGTTGTTACCTCAAAACATTCGGTATATTGAGCCGAAACACTTAGCCAACTATTTAGAGCAACCTTCTTTTGTCGATCCCGTGGGCTTGGCTGGAGCCCGTCATAGTGGCGCAGAGGTGCACACAAGCTCGGTCATCGAGCTTAACTCGGGTGCGTCCGGCTTGACGAACCCAAACAAACCGGGGATTTTTATCCCCTACCCTCTCTCGTTAAAGGAGGCGCAGCGGCGCATCATTGAGATGGCGTTGAGCCAAAATGCTGGGAATAAAACCCAGACGGCACAGGCCTTGGGGGTTTCTTTAAGAACTTTAAGAAGACGAACCAACGAGGACATTTGAGCTTAAAAAAAATATATATTGATGGCGACTCTGGAACCACAGGGCTTGAAATTGTCAATCGGTTGGAGCATCGCAAAGACCTTGAAGTATTGCCGGTTGATCCACTTTTAAGGAAAGATCCTGCTTATAAACTCAGCTTAGCGAAACAAGCCGATTTGGTGGTTCTTTGTTTGCCAGATCAAGCGGCCCGTGAGGCAGTCTCCCTTTATGGTGATGCCGACACAAAAATTTTAGACGCCAGTTCAGCCCACCGGACTGAACCCGGTTGGGTCTATGGAATGCCTGAAATCGGCTTACGTGAACAGATCAAACAAGCGCAGAAGGTCTCTAACCCAGGCTGTTACCCTACAGGGTTTATCTTAGCTATCGAGCCTCTGGTGAGGGCTGGGGTGCTGTCGAACGATGATTTTGTGACCGTTAACGCGGTCAGCGGGTATTCGGGAGGCGGACGGCAGTTGATTGAAGAATATGAAGAAAACAAAAAGCCGGAATGGGCAGTACGGTTGTACGGGCTTGGGCTAGATCATAAACATTTACCTGAAATGCATCGTTACTCAGGGTTGAACAAAGCGCCTTTGTTTGTTCCGTCGGTTGGTGATTTTAAACAGGGCATGCTGGTTTCGATCCCGCTGGAAGTCGAACCTTCAGAGGTAATGGCAATTTGGTACAAAGCCTATCAAGAGGAGCCTTTCGTTGAGGTGCTGCAAACCCCCCAGGCCCAGTTGGAAGGAGGGTTTTTATCAGCGACACAGCAAAATGGCACAAATCAGGTGCAGTTGTCGTGTTTTGGTAACGGAGATCGAGCGGTTCTGGTCGCCCGTCTCGATAACCTTGGCAAGGGGGCTTCAGGAGCCGCTGTGCAGAATCTAAACCTGATGCTGGGCCTAGAGGAAGGGATAGGCTTGGTTTAAGCAGGGTGCTTAGGACGCTCTATCACTTGTAATAGAGAAAACCGGACCATGTCTTCAATCTGTTCATTGTTGACTTCTTTGTTGAGTACAATACTACCCAGGTGGGCGTAGGTTGCCGGTAGCCTAGATAAAACCAAGGCGTAGACGTCCTCTACACAGATTGAACAGCCGTCGAATTCGGGATAACTGGGGATCAGCTTCTCGAGGGCGCGGATTACCGGTATTTCGTAAATATTACGAACCCCGTTTAAGGACAATCCGTTTAACTCGTATTTTTCTTTTGTCATCTTGACCTTCGTTGGTTGTTTTTTTTGGTGGGGTATATTTTGAATGCACTAGGACGTCGAGATTGTTTCGCCGTATGTTTCCAAAAGGTATTGTAAACGAAAAGGGTCGATTGGCTTGGCGAGGTAATCATTCATCCCTGAACGCAAATACCTTTCTTTATCGCCTCTCATCGCATTGGCTGTCATTGCAATGATGATTGGCTGCTTAACGTCCCCTTTTATCTCCTGCAAAGTTTTGGTGACTTCTAGCCCATCCATATTTGGCATCTGGATATCGAGGAGCAATAGGTCATAATTTGTAGCCTGAATTTTTTTAAGAGCCTCAATTCCGTCCACAGCTAAATCAGCTTGATATCCCAGTTTTTCAAGTAACTTGAGTATAAGTGTTTGGTTGAGGTCATTGTCCTCTGCCACTAAAATTTTCATCGGAAATTTTTGGGCCAGATGGTGGTCAAACTTGCGGGTAGGGTTTGCTTGGCTTGCCTGAGTCAAGCTAACTGCCTTCGACATGACCTGCACCAAGGACGTCATACGAATCGGCTTGTTCGCAGTTAAACACTCCGGACAAGGAAGCTCTGTACGGTTATCTGTCAAAAAAATCAGTTTGACGACCGGAAACCCCTTTTTGACAGCTTGGTTACAGAGCGCAATCGTTTGCTCATATGAGAAGCCATTGCTCCTGTCCGGCAGGTTGACCATAACCAGAGTGTGAGCAGGGGCTTCATCAATCCAGTGGATTGCTTGTTTGGAAATACGGTGCCCGATCGCTTGAATTCCAATAGCATGAAATCGACTGATCAGACTCGCTTTGTGGATAGGATTATCATCAAATAAGAGTACTTGTTGCTGCCTTACTTCCTGAGGGGGGCGGAGTACTTGGCTTGCCAAGGCTTGCATTCCCGGAGGTAAATTGAGAGAAAAACTAAAGGTTGCGCCTCGACCGAGTTCGCTCTCTACAGTAAGGTCTCCACCTGCCTGTTCCACCATTCGCTGACTAATCGCCAACCCTAGGCCAGAACCTCCATATTTTCTTGTGGTCGAGCCATCTATTTGCTCGAAAGGCTGGAAGAGTAATTTTTGTTGTTCAGGGGAAATCCCAATTCCTTGGTCTTTAACAAAAAACTTAAGCCATGACCCCTCGGTTCGGGAGTTATCTTTGTGAACAGTCACCATAATTTCCCCTTTGTCAGAAAATTTAATGCCGTTGCCCACTAAATTGAGTAACAACTGACGAATTCTTCCGGGATCCCCAAGAAGAACCTTTGGGATTTTCGGGTGAATGGTATACAAAAGCTCTAGACGTTTTGACGCTGCGTGGGGAGCGCAAAGGCTAAAGGTTTCTTCAATCAAGTCATGCAGATCAAAGGGAATGTGCTCAAACTGTACTTTTTTAGACTCAAGCTTTGTGAAGTCCAAGATATCATTGATGACTTCGAGTAGGTTCTCCCCACATTGCCCAATGATCGAAACGAATTCGGATTGTTCTTCTGTGAGTTTCGATTGCTCTAAGAGGCTCGTCATTCCCAACACACCGTTTAAAGGTGTCCTGATTTCGTGGCTCATAGTCGCTAGAAAACGACTTTTTGCCTGGGTTGCAGCTTCCGCGGCGACTTTGGAAGCTTGTAACTCCGTTAGCGTCCGTTTGCGCTCGGTGATATCGATGAACCGGCAGGCTAGTTGTCCAATCGGGGGAATGAAGGCATAGACTTCTAAATAACGGTCTTGAGCAGACAGATAGGTTTCAAATCGTTTACTTTCTCCTGACCGCACAACTTGTTCTAACTCTCTCTTCCATTGAGGATCAAAGTATTTGGAGAAATTTTCTACCTCAAAGTGGTCCACAGAAGATTTCAATTCTAAAATCTCATGCAGAGCCTGGTTGATTTCAAAACAGGTGAGGTCAACGGTTTGATCGCTGTGCAAATGGCATTCAAAGAGGGCAAAACCTTCATCGATGGCCTCAAAGAGCATACGATACTTTTGCTCTTGAGCGTTGGAGTCAAGTTCTGCTTGCTTGAGGTCCGTGATATCACGAAGAACCAGCGCAAACTCAGAGACTCCCTCAGTTTGGTCGAGAATGGGATAAAGGTTGATCATCACCCATCGATGATCAAACTGAGCAAAGGTTTGCTGGGGGGCCTTGTCCTCAGCAGCTTGAACCAATACTGATTTTAACGTTTCTTGTTGCTGTTCTGGGAGTTCGCTCCATAACGAACGGCCAATAAATTGTTCAATGGAGTATTGATAAAACGCAGCTGCCGCTTGGTTTGAAGCTAAAATCATTCCTTGACGATCAATCAAAAGGGTATGATTTGACGGAGCATCCAGTAGCGCGCGAATGCGACGTTTTTGCAGCTCAAGAGCCTCGTTAGATTCGACTAATTCTTGAACGTTTTTGGCAACAAAAAGAAGGTGAGGTTCACCGTATAGCTGGATGATTTTTGCAGAAAGTAGAGCGTACTTGGTGCCCATAGCCCCGCGTAACTGGCAAAGTTGGTCCCGGACTTCCCCTTCGGTTTGCACTTGTTGATAGAATAATTGTCGCTCTGTTTCATCAACCCAAATATTCAGTTCTTTGGCGGTATGACCTACGACATTTTCCCGGATGAGTCCGCTTTCAATCAGAAACCCCTCGTTGAGATCAATGATTGTAAAATCGGAGATTCGGATGATCGAGACGGTTACCGGGTTGAACTCAAAGGCAGCATGAAATTTTTCTTCCTTCAATCTTGAAAGCTCCAACTCGGATTTTAAGAGAAGGTTTTCCTCCTTTAATTCGGCGAGTTGAGCTTCTAAATTTATAGTTTCTTGAGGTTTGTCGGTAGGCAACGAAACTCCTGGTTATATCGGGAAGAAGCATTAGGGCGTAGGCTTGACACTCAGCCTACAAAAAACAAGGAGTAAAATCTACGGAAAAACAGGCTAATCATTCATGTTCTCTTGAGGTTATTTGCAAACACCTAAAAAAAATTGGGGAAAAGCTGATGTGGATAACGTCGTAGACTGCTTTTTAAGATTGTTTTAGCCGGTTTAAGAGATGAATTTCCTCGTCTTCCATCACCCCGTCTGCCTCCATCACTTCGATAACCAAATCAATCAGAACACACTTTTCATCGGCAGATAAGTTGGGAATAACCCGTTCAAATAGGTGGTCTTCAACTTCAGCATTCCCTAGGTTTTCAAAGAAATAGACGATTTGATCGTCAATGGCTCTCATGAATTTGTCGATAGGCCCGAAGGTTGGGTTCCAGCGTTCCTGGGCAAACCGGTTGATCGTTTCTATTTCATTGTCGTCCATGAAACCGTCTACTGCTGCCATGACGAAGGCAGCAAAGGTGATGGATTGTAATGATTTTAAAGAGAGGTCCATTCAGTGTACAATGAAAAAGAGGTGCAAGATGCAGGTTCATCGAATTTCAAGAAATCTGTTGCATCAATTTCGAAAGGTCAGTTTTTTTTGGCTAGTTCCTCAAGCCCTTCTTCTACTGGTTTGCTAGCCTTCGTTTTTTTGGGGGTTGATTTTGCTTTTTTCGTATCGGCAGCGGAAGGTACGATAGTGCTTCCCTCACCGTCTGACTCAATAGCTTTGGCCTTTTTGGACTTGCCTGCAGAGGGTGGCAATTTTGCGTTCTTTGTTCCTACCTCTGTTGGCGCCATGGCAGCAGACTTCACAACCACAGAAGCATAAAGCTTGGATGAGGCTAAGGCAGCAGCCTGCAACTTAACTTCTTGCACATTATTCAGAGTGTCGTATAAGCTGTCGCCATGCACAGAGCCCTCTTGAGGCTGGTCAGTGGAAAGGAAAAACTGGTTTCCTCCCAAGTGGTTTAGAATCTTTTTTCGAGTATTTTCTTTGAGTCGACTCCGTTGAAGAATCGAGGCCAATTCCTTAAAAATCAGGGTGTCCGAAATCTCGAGATATTTGTCACCCGACTCATCGTAACTCAAAAAGTTTTGGCTGATCAACTGTTCTATATTGGAATAGACTAATTCGATGATCTCTTCCCCCCCTTGCATGGGGACAAACATTTGAGCGTTGTTGATCAACTCACCGAAGGCATGAATTCGGTAGCCAACATAAATATTGAGCCCTTTACTTAAGGTTTCGCTCAATTGATTTTGTTCCTTGTTAATATTGGGCACCTGGGCCTGGATACCAACGCCTTCTAGGACCCGAGCAGCCATTTCAGGCCGAGATTGGATCTGACTAAAATGACGTTCAATTTCTCGGCGTAACAGACTATTAAACTGGCCATCTAAAATAGAATGGCTGATTCCAAAATGGGACGTTCTTGGTTCGGCCGAAGCGTAGTATCCCATGATCGATGTATAAATCGACTGGGCAAAATTCTGGATGATTAAATCTTGGTCAGAGTCACATGGGATCGATAAGATCACCCGCTCAGGGTCGGCTGCTTCGGCGTCTAGTGTCAGGCGAATCGCCGGTTCAGCGAATAAGTGAGGCCTGATCCCTTCTTCTATCTTTTGGATGATCGCTGCTTGGTCGGGGTATTTAACTTCGGCGGTTTCGTGCCCCAACATATACTGTCGACCATCGCCGCAGTTTTCAGTATGCCATAAGGTAGTGCTCATGCTTGCTCCAAAAGGTAGCGACAAACGTGCCATAAACTTGTCTAAATGAATGAACAGAATGTAAGGGGAACCGAAACCCTTGTCAACGGATATTCAAAATTTTGGGCACCTAAGATGGGGAGAATTATTCCAAAATCCAATAAGGGCTATGCTTTATAGTATTCAATGGATAAAAGCCATGCCCAGGTGACTTAAACAAAATTAAGTGGGGTCACAATGTCGAAAAATAAAGATTTCCCTTGAATTTTTCTCGGCCTTTTGGCTAGGATGCGATGAACTTTTCTGATCGCTTCTTATTTTTTGAGGACGGGAATGAAATAGTTACCGTCTCTCTGGCTGGAGTTCAAACATCTGGTTTGAATCCCTGCGACCTGCAAACCCCAAAAAACCTTTTGGTTGTGCTATGGAACAGTTGAAAAAAATTCGTAATACCCCCGTTTCCGAAATGATGGAAAAAGATGTCGTTCTCATTGACGGCAGCAAAATGGTTTCGGAAGCTTTGGCTTTGATGACCAAAAACAATGTCACGGCGATCGTTGTAAAACCTCGTAATGACGAAGACACATTTGGTATCGTTACCGAGGCGGATATCCTGAAAAAGGTCGTTGATCCTGGTTCAGAAACCTATACTGATCTTTGGAATACTCCGGTATACCAGATCATGAGTAAGCCTTGCGTGATGGTTAATCCTGGAATGCGAGTGAAATATGCTTTGCGTATGATGGGCCGCCAAAGGGTTCGACGCCTCTTAGTTGTCGATGGAAACCAGTTGCTAGGTTTGTTAGACGAAGGCCATGTGCTTTCAGCCGTGCAGGCTCTGCCGGTAAACAATACCGTTGCTTTATAAAAATTGTTGAACCTTAAAAAGACCTTGTGATGCCATACGATATTGTTATCGTCGGATCTGGTGGTGGCGGACTTTACGCTGCCTTAGAAGCGGTCCGCAGAAACCCGGCCCTAAAAATTGCCGTTGTCTCCAAATTATACCCGACCCGCTCGCACACTTCAGCGGCTCAGGGTGGTGTAAACGCCGCTTTGGCAAACGCCCATAAAGACGATACGGTTGACTTACACACTTTTGATACAGTCAAAGGTAGTGACTATCTTGCGGATCAAGATGCTGCTACCTACCTCTGTCATGAGGCACCGAGCTTGGTGCGAGAGTTAGAAAACCTCGGAGCACCCTTTTCTCGGTTTGAAGACGGCAGTATCGCCCAACGGCCTTTCGGTGGTGCTTCAAAACACCGGTGTTGCTACTGTGCAGACAAAACGGGGCTGACTATTCTTCAGACTCTTTATGAGCAGTGCTTACGCTACAATATCACCTTCTTCAACGAGCATTTTTTGCTATCAGTTGAACAAGAAGATGGAAGGGTCAACGGCGTGATTGCTATGGATATTCGGACTTCAAAAATCATGAAGTTTGAAGCAAAGACTGTGGTCATGGCAACTGGCGGCTACGCTAAAATGTATTGGCACCGAAGCTCAAACGCAGCCGGGTTGACAGGCGACGGCGGTGCAGCCTGTTTACGTGCCGGTGTCGAACTGGAAGACATGGAATTTGTTCAGTTTCACCCAACCGGGCTGAGAAAGTCTGGTTTGCTGGTTACTGAAGGAGCTCGAGGTGAAGGGGGTTACTTAGTGAACAACCTTGGCGAACGATTCATGTCAAACTATGCTCCTGACAAAATGGAGCTAGGACCTCGTGATCTTGTTTCTCGGTCAATTGAAACCGAAATTCGCGCTGGTAGAGGATTTGAATCTGCCGCCGGTCCTTATATCAAGCTTGATTTAACTCATTTAGGTGCAGACCTGATCACTTCAAGGCTGCCACAAATTCGCGAGTTGACCATTCAGTTTGAAGGTGTCGACCCGATCACAGAAGCGATCCCGATTCGACCGACCGCTCACTACTCTATGGGTGGTATTGATTGTAACGTAGCGACAGAGACTTCGGTTAAAGGGCTATACGCTGTTGGCGAGGCTTCATGTACTTCAGTACACGGTGCAAACCGGCTAGGCGGCAACTCTCTTCTTGAAATCCTTGTGTTCGGTAAACGAGCAGGGATGGAAGCGGTCGAGACTGTCAGCACAGACAAGCGCAATCCTTCAATCTCTGACGCAAAGGTTGCAGAACAGCAAGCCAAAATTAATGGGTACTTCGGCAAGGACCACCACGAACGATACAGTATCATCCGTGACGAGCTGGGTTCAACCCTGGCTGATAACGTTGGTATCTATCGCTCACAAGGGGATTTGCAAACCGGTGCGGAGGATGTATTAGCCCTGCGAGAGCGGTTTAAAAAGGTACAGGTTGCTGACCACTCGAAGACGTTTAACACCAACCTGATGCAGGTCTTAGAATTAGGCAACATGCTTGATTTGGCTGTCTGCGTTTCAAAAGGTGCGTTGGCTAGAGAGGAATCGAGAGGTTCTCACTCAAGAGAAGATTTCACCAGTCGAGACGATGCCAATTGGCATAAACATTCGATCTTTAAAATGGATGACAAAGGCGAGATTTCTTTATCTTACCGAGATGTCACCATGGGTAAATTTGAACTTCAAGAGAGGAAGTACTAATGGAGGAAAAACGATCGATAACCTTCAACGTCCTCTGTTATAACCCGGAAGTAGACGAGAAATCTTACTTCAAAAGTTATGATGTAGTACTTGAAAAAGGGATCACGGTGCTTCGAGCACTGAATCATATCAAGGATACAATTGACCCAAGTCTAAGTCATCGGTTCTTTTGCCAGGCTGGAATTTGCGGTTCTTGTTCGCTTCGGATCAATGGCGTTTCAAAGCTCGCTTGCACGACTCAGGTCTGGGAAGAGCTCGAAATCACCAAAACCCAAGATACCATAACTGTGGAACCTCTAAATAACTTTGAGGTGATCAAGGATTTGGTGGTCGATATTGACCCGATGGTTGAAAAACTAAAGAAGTACAAAAGCTGGGTGGTTCCTGCGACGCCAGACAGCGAGCTTGGAAAGAAAGAAATCGATGTGAAGCCGGAAGAGTTTGAACCGATCAACTTGGCGACTGATTGTATTCTTTGTGCGTCTTGTTACTCAGAATGCACGATTACAGAAGGCTCTGAGCAGCAGTTCATCTCTCCTTTAGTGATGTTACGTGCGTACCGAATGAATAAAGACACTCGCGACACCATCGGTGAAGAACGAATGAAAGTTCTGACCGAAGACCACGGTATCTGGGATTGTACCCACTGCTACCGTTGTGTAGAATCTTGTGTCAAAAACATTCCAATAATGGATGCGATTCAAGGGTTGCGGGCCGAAACCTTTACCCGAGGAATGACAAATTCCCCAGGGGCAAAGCATGCATTGGCCTTTAAGGATGACACCAAGAACTTGGGTCGGCTAAACGAATTCAGCTTGCCTGTACGTACCTTAGGTCTTTTAGGCTCGGTGAGCCAAATTCCTTTTGCTCTTAAAATGGGTGCAAAGGGGCGAGTCCCGCCGATTTTCCCGCACAAGATTTCTTCACGAAAAGCAGTTTCAGCCATGCTGGACGAAGTTGAACGAGACAGTCGCAAAAACGATTGATACCCAGGGGCGAAAGCCCCTAAGCCCCGACCCACCAGGGAGACACATGAAATACGCATATTATATCAGCTGCATTAACGAATCGATGACCAAAGAGTTGGACCAGTCTTTATATCTCTGGAACAGCACTTTAGGCATTGAATTAGTCAAACTGACCGAAGGCACCTGCTGCGGCGGGAGTAACATGGACTTTGTTCACCCGAACATGCACCTTGTAAATAACGCCCGAAATATCGCTCTAGCAGAGCAGATGGGTCTTGATTTGGTGACAAGTTGTAATACCTGTCTATTAGGCATTCTTCATGTGAAACACCAGATCGACTCTGATCCTAAAAAGAAGGAAATGGTAAACCACTACCTGGCAAAACAAGGGCTGGAGTATAAAGGTACCAGTGCTGTCAAACACTTGTTATGGGTGATCAATGAAGATTATGGTCTAGAGAAGTTGAAAACAAAGGTGACCAATCCGTTGACTGGGGTGAAGATCGCCTCTTTTTATGGGTGCCACATTTTGCGGCCTTCTGATGTCTTAGGTCATGACGATCCGAACGATCCTCGTTCTTTAGATATGTTGGTTGAGGCATTGGGAGGCGAGACTGTTGCTTACGCAAGCAACAATAAGTGCTGTGGTTTCCACACCCTTTTGGTGGCTCCTGAAGAGTCGGTGAAAGTCGGTGGAAAAGCGGTTGCCGAGGCAATTGATAAACAAGCAGACTTTATTGTGACTCCTTGTCCTTTATGTCATATGTCCTTGGATTCCTATCAGCAGGATGGATTGGCCGCTAACGGAGCTTCCGGTTCCATGCCGATCCTTCACCTGTCTCAGATGGTAGGACTCGCCTTAGGCCACTCTAAAGAGGCCTTAGGGATCAATAAACATATGGTCACTGCTTAAGTTTGTTTACTCAAGCCCATGCCTCATGGGCTTGAGTTTTACTCCCCCCTGATTCCACCTTTTTAAGACAGGCCCCCTTGATTCGCTCTATACTGCTATTGCTGTTGTTTTCATTGATTGCAACTTCTAGCTATGCGATTATCGGGCAGCGCCCTGCGCCGAATGATCGGTTGGTTCCCTTCAAAGACTCTTATACTTGCTATGGTCGGTGGATTTCGGTCAAAAAACAAGTTCGGGACAGTAAGGGCCGCTCTATAACTCAATTTGGACATCGCTGTGTAGACGACCCAAAAATTCGTCGCAAAATGGTGAACGCCGAAAAATAGCAACCGTCTCACTCAAAAGTTTGGAACGGACCCTTTCGTTATGGCTCGAAACCAGCGGAATAATCGTTTTTTCTCGGTTTTGGCTAGTTGGTTGTCGGTTAGGCTTTGACCTACGCCTGGAATTCGATCGAACGCTTGGCCCTCAAGATGAGCCCTCTTTACAAAAAATTGATTAAGGCTCAGCAAACTGAATCGTTTTATTGGAATCAGCGGCTGAGCACCTAACTGTATGGTAGAAGATCGGGGTGAAACCTTTCGAGTTCTAACACTCGAAGACATACCCTGGCGCAGGGTAGGTTGTGTTCAAAAATCCTTTTGAGCGAAAGGCGTCAATGAGGGTGTTTGCCTGCGCTGGCTCGCCGTGGACAAGGAATATTTGCTTGAGTTTGCTGGGTTTTGAATAGTTAACATATTCCAAAATCCCGTGCCGATCTCCATGGGCGCTGAAGTAGTCCAGTGTTTTTACTTCCGCTCGAACCTGATGTTCTTCCCCGAAAATTCGTACGATTCGTTCTCCGTCCATGATTTTACGGGCCAGGGTGTGTTCAGCTGAATATCCTACAAAAAGGATCAAGTTCTTTGTGTCTTCAATATTGTTCTTAAGGTGATGTAGTATACGACCCCCTTCTGCCATTCCGGAAGCCGAAATAATGATCGCAGGGACAAGCAATTTGTTTAGTCCTTTAGACTCCTCTACATTTTCGACATAGTTTAAACGTCCAAATTTAAAGGGGTCTAAATGACCATCTAAAAAAACACGCTTGGTTTCCCGGTCCATGAAGTCAGGATACTTTTGAAAAATCCGAGTGGCCTTGACTGCCATCGGGCTGTCGACATAGATCGGGATGTCATGGATTCGGTCTTGATCGAATAGCTTGTGTAGGTGGTAAACGATTTGTTGCGTCCGGCCGACCGCAAAAGCAGGGATGATCACTTTTCCACCTCTGCTTGCAGTCTTGTTGATCAACTGAGCCAAGTCTTCTTCTGGGTCGCTTGCATGGGCATGAAACCGGTTTCCGTAGGTAGTCTCTGTGATCAAATAGTCCAAATCCCTTAAAGGGTCCGGGTCTTTTAAAATCACAGAATCTTGGCGACCGAGATCTCCAGTAAACCCTAATCGGGTTTTCTTCCCTTGCTCATTAGCTTCGATCAATATGCCGGCTGACCCTAGAATGTGCCCTGCATCTCGAAAGGTAGCTGTAACGTGACTCCCGAGCTCGCAAGGGTCGTTGTAATGTATCGCCTCGAACTGGCTTAAGGAGGCTTCCACATCTTGGATAGAGTAAATGGGCTCCACTGGAGGAAGGTGAGACTTCGCTCGAATTTTATTCACATGAGCAACGTCCATTTCCTGGATAAAAGCCGAATCATGCAACATCAATTTACAGAGGTCGACGGTAGGGGCAGTGGCGAGAATCTTCCCGGTAAAACCCTGTTTAACAAGGTTTGGTATGTTCCCACTGTGGTCAATATGGGCGTGAGATAACAAGAGGAAATCTACCTCCGCCGGATCAAAAGTGAAATTCTGATTCTTTTCGTACATGTCGGACCTTCTGCCTTGAAACAGCCCGCAGTCGAGTAGAATCGTCAAGTCGTTCACTTGAACCATATGCATGGAGCCTGTTACAGTTTGGGCACCACCTAGAAAATGTATTTTCATATCTCTCCCCTTGGTTGCCTTAATAATAACCGAACAGACGCCGACTGACTAGTATTTTTGGGTTTAAATTCCTTTGCAGAACAGCTTGTGTTGCCTATAATACAGGTACTTAAAAGGGGGCGTTTTTGTTTGGAATAAGCACAGTTTTACTAATTTTTAGGTCGCCATGTTCCTGTGGGTATGATACAGGTCTGATATGAGAACTGAAGTGTCAAAATTGTCGGTTGGTTCGTATTCCTCCTGCGCTTTACTCTTCAATCAGAGATTCTCTCCGATATAAGTTTACATTACTGAATAGCCTAGTTGGAATTTCTGGAGAGCAGTCCTAGACTGAATAATGCTTTTCATCTAATTACATGCCCTGAAATTTTTTTTTGGGGTCGATACTTGGCTTTAAATTAACCCAATCTATGGAGATGGCAACATGAGACTGCTAACAAGGTCTGACTTCGATGGTCTGGTTTGTGCCGCACTGCTTTACGAAGCTGAGGTGATCACTGACATTAAATTTGTTCATCCTAAAGATGTTCAGGATGGTAAAATCGATGTGACCGAGGACGATGTTTTAGCGAACGTGCCTTATGCTGAAGGATGTGGGTTATGGTTTGATCATCATGCCAGTGAGGATGACAGGTTAAACTTAAAAGACGGTTTCGAATTTGAAGGAGAGTCCCGGACTGCACCGAGTTGCGCTCGAGTGATCTTTGACTATTATGGTGGGGATAAGAAATTCCACGATATGGTCACAAACGGGTTAATGGCCGATGTCGACAAATGTGATTCCGGTCAGTTCACCGTCGAAGATATTAAAAATCCTGCGGGTTGGGTTCTGTTATCCTTTATTATGGACCCGAGGACCGGTCTTGGTCGTTATAAGGACTACCGGATTTCAAATTATCAATTGATGGAAAAGCTGGCCCATAAGTGCCGACACGAGTCCATCGAAGATATTTTGGCCGATGCAGACGTCAAGGAGCGGGTGACTCGGTATTATGATCAGGAAGCTGATTATGAAATGATGATCAATAACTTTTGTGCAACTGATGGGAATGTGTTGGTCATTGATCTCCATGACTGCCCTGAAATTGTAACAGGTAACCGTTTTAAAGAATATGTGTTGTACCCAGAGCAAAACGTTTCGATCCGAATCATTTGGGGCTTCCAAAAACAAAATATGGTGATGACTGTTGGTCACTCTGTGTTTAACCGGACTTGCAACACAAATGTGGGACGGCTGATGTTAAAACACGGCGGTGGCGGTCATCCCTATGTCGGTACTTGCCAGGTCCCGGTCGAGGAATGGGAACAGGTCAAAGACGAGTTGATCGCAACTCTGAAGGCCGAGGGATAAAAACCGGTCAAAAAAAACCCGCTTTTAGCGGGTTTTTTTTTGTCTTGAAATCTAAACTTTCAAGGGTTCTCCTTTGAGCTCCGTGGACTGAGTCCCTGTTAATCAGACCACTTATCTCCATGGCACGTAAAGCAGCTCTTCGCATCACCACCAGTTAAGTCATGACCGTGGCAGCCTGTACAATACTTGAGGGGCTTCTTGTAGTCTTCCCCGTGCCAATATCCTAATTTTTCTTTGGTGTGATATGGAGTTGGAGGACTGCCTAGAGGCGCGGTAGGGTCGGTGGAGGAGCCTGAAGACCCTGTACTAGAAGACTTCTTGTCCGATGAGCTAGACTCTTTGCATCCCGCTGTTAGTAGAATCAGCATAAAAAAGGTTAGCCAGCCTAGTTTCAATTTCAACCTAAAAAAGTGCGAATTCAAGCGGGAAAACTCAGCCTGGTGTAATCATATAACCAACCCCGCGAACCGTTCTTATATAGCCCTTTTCAGAAAATTCTTCAAGTTTTTTGCGGATCGACTTGATGTGGACGTCAACGACATTTGTGGTTGGGTCAAAGTCATAACCCCAAACATTTTCAAGGATCTGCGTTCTGGAGACGACGCATTCTTTTGAGCGAATCAAGTACTCCAAGATCGCATATTCCTTTGGCCGAAGCATGAGCTCTTGTCCCGCTAAAAACACACGGTGGGACTGGGTGTTTACTTCGATATCACCGACATCGAGGGTGATTAATTCGGTTTGCTTTCTTCGTAACAGGGCACGAACACGAGCCAGAAATTCATCAAACGAAAAAGGTTTAGTCATGTAATCATCGGCCCCGTAATCTAGCCCCTTTACTTTATCTTGAATATCGATCTTCGCAGTTAACATCAGGACAGGGGTTGAGATCCCTTGTGCACGGATCTCTTTACATATTTCATAGCCAGACATATTGGGGAGCATCAGGTCCAAAATAATCAAGTCATATGGACCTGAAAGAGCAAAATCTAGCCCCACTGCTCCATCGGTAGCGGCCTCGACTCGGTATCTCTCCTCCTCTAGACCCTTGCGGATGAAGTTAGCAACACCAAGTTCGTCTTCAACGAGCAAAATTCTCACGGTTTACCTTGCTTGTTTTTGATTTCTGCGCAGCCAAAGAATCCCTTCTCCATTAAAACTTGAATTTGGTCCTCTTCGGCAAGCTTGGCCGCCGTTTTTGCAGAGATTTTGTGATCAGCATTTTCGGTGTAGACTTCACAAAAAAAGACTTTGAACTCGATACTCAAGTCGTCTTTAACTTTCATCAGACCGGCCCTGTAGGGTTTGACTCCAAAGTCCGACTGGGCAATTGAAAAGCTACCGGTGACCTTGACAACCGGTGGGAGGTATTGAAATTGGGTTTCAATGGTGACTGGTTTTTTAACTCCGTGCATTTCTAAGTTGGCCTTCACCTCAGCAGGCTTATCGAGAGGCTTAAAGTTTTTCAACTCAATGGAGACAGTCGGGTAGGCAGTGGAGTTCATGTACTCTTTTTTCTGGAGCACTTCGTCGACCATTGGGAGATCAAATTTCAATTGGGAGAACCGTAGCAATAAGTTGCCGGTATAACTGCCGTGGGTTTCTGTTAGTTCGCCCTCGTGCTTTAAAGCCTCGCCTTTGAAATCGAATATGTTGGTTTTACCTGCAACGTTAATGAAGCCTTTCTGTAGGATATAATAAATCTCGTGTTCTCCTTCTTCTTCCGCCCATAGGGAAGGGGAAAGTATGATACAGCCGAGTAATCCAAGTAGGATGGAGAGCTTTTTCATTGTTCCTCAGGGACAAAGTCACCAAAACGGTGGGTTTGGCGGAGTCGCTTTTTCTTTTGTTCTGCTGTCAAGTTGTCTTTACGGGGGCCGTACTTCTTTTCACGGTAATCCCATAGGTCACCAAAATGCTTATTGTGACACTTCACACAAGCCTTGCGGACTTCGGTGTACTTGACTTCCTTGGCGGTCTGCTTATGACAACTCGCACAGTTTACTGTTCGAAACATCGGGTCTGGGCCGATGGGAATTCGCTCTGCAGTTAGAGAGCGGCCCTGCATGACCGACCGGACGTCAACATGACAACCTTCACAGGTTTTCTTTTCTCCTAGCTTAAATTGCCCTTTCTTGTGGCATTTCTTGCAATCTTGATCCCTGTGCAACGCCTTGAGAGGGAATTCGGTTTTATCGTGGTTAAAACCTTGTTTAAAGCCATTTTTCAGTTTATGACAGCTTTCGCAAGTGCGCTCTGAAAATTGGTTTCGATGTGGGTCTTTATGGCAGTCCGTGCACTGTTCAAATCCTCGATGGCGGAAATCTTTTTGGCTCCTGTCTTTATGGCATTTTTCACAGGCAACTTTTTTGTGTTTGCCGATCAGTTTAAACCGAGTTTTGCTGTGGTTAAACCCTCGAATCTTTTCTTTCTTTAAGAGCTTATTCCATTTGTCCGGGAAGTGGCAACTATTACATTCCTTTCCACTTCGGCCCCTGTGAGGGTCATTGTGGCAGGTACTGCACTGGTGTTCTATATTTTGGAAGGGAACAACCTTTGGGTTTTTCTTATCCTTTTTATGGCAGGCTCTGCAGGTTAACCGGGTGTGCTTGCCTCTGAGCTTGAAATCAGATTGGGTTTCATGATCAAATTTGGTGATTTTCCAAGCACGGTCGGTATGGCAGTCAGAGCATGTTTTGCTCTTGAATTGTTCACCATGAGGCTTTCCGTGGCAACTTTCACATTGGGGCTCTAGCCCGAGAAAACCAGCTGATTTTTTTAATTTTCCGTCGATGGTGAGCTTCGCAGCCCTTTTATCTTGGTATTTGGCTTGATGGCATTTTTCACATTTAACAGGCTGGTGGGAGCCGGTGAGTTTTAGCTTGAGCTGATTGTGCTTAACTTGATCTAAATCAAAAATTTGAAATTTTTTCCCTTTGTGTTCACCGTGACAAGTTAAACAGCCCTTGTCTTTGTTTTTTCCGTGAAAACCTAAGGACTGGTCCAGCCGATCCTTGATTTCTACGTGGCAGTCTAGACACAGCAGGTCACTTACCCCTTTGTTGAGGCTATGACACTTTAAACACCCTGAGGTGCTCTCCATATACTGGTGAGCTTCGCTGAGCTGGCCTGGGCTGAGTAAACTGCCAAGCCGGTGAACTAACTTTTGGTCTTGGCCCCAAGCGGATTGGGTGAAAACAAGAATAAATATCAGCCCGACCCAATGTTTCATTTCTGCCCGTCTTGTTCGTTGTGCTCTGGCTCAAGTTGCAAGGAGTGGTGTTCCCTCACATAGGAAATGGGGACCATCCCGTTGATGATACCTTTGAAGCCTTTTCTTGTGCTTGGGTTGAGGGTCGCCATGAAAATATGGCCGCTTAACAGGCCAACAGAGCCTACTGCGATCAGGGTGTGTCCCCAACGAGGCAACAACCCTTGGGGCATGAGCCAAAGCCAGACTCCTGTTGCTTGAAGACTCAAGGAAATCAGCATCATCAAAATACTATTAATTTTTTGCCCCATATTGAACTTTCCTGCAGGGACATGAAGCCCCTTAGGTTGGGCTTTAAGCCACGCAATATCCAGGGAATCAATAGTCAAAATCTGCTTAAGGTTGGTCATGATAAGCTTCGTGTTACCGATCAACGTCACCAACGGTGGGGCAGCAATAAGAAGGATTCCGACTATTTTATGAATGTCAGAGAGGAGTTCATTGCGTTGCTCCCCAAACCAACCTTCCAGGGCTAAAATGATCCCGGTGAGAAGAAGTAAGATAAACGGAACAGCATGGCCCCAATGGAGCAAGATCTCAGTTTTTCTAAATCTCAACATCTTCTGACCCAAACCTCCCTGAGGGGAAGCCGAGTTTTCAGTCCTACGGGGTTCCGTCATAATTAAATCCTGATTTGGTGAAGGAAAATTTCTTTTCCTAAGGAAACCCTGTTCTGTCGTCTGACCAAACGAATCTCGACAAATTCAGCTTTATTCAGCGAACTATGAGAAAATTTGAAGGTTTCTTTGTAATCGACCATCGGCTTGAGATACTCTTCATTTTCCGCATGAAAGACTCGGTGTCGTTCTTCAATCATCCGCCCGTTGGCTTGTTTTAAAGAGATGATTAAATCCACAGCTTTAAAGCCGAAAATTCCGGATGGAACTGCGTGAGGTAACCGGTGATTGAGGGTCAAGTTGACAGGAAAGACCTTTGAGTTTTGAGGAGACAATTCAATTTTTGCGGTAAACCAAGGTTTTTGACCCTCTGGGGAATGGGGAAGCGCAGAAAAATTATGCTTCTTTGCGTTCATTTCCCAGTGGGCATATTGCATCAGTCCCTCGGTAATTAATTTCCGTTTGACTGGCTGCATATGGCACTCTTGACAGGTTTCAAGCCTGCCCATCCCCATCTTCTTTTTCGTGACTTGCCATTGTTCAAAGTGTGATTCGTGGCAAGTACCGCAAAGTTTAGCGTTTAAATAAAAAGGATCACTCATTTTAATAGAGTGAGCAGGTAAGACAAAATGGGGCCCACCGATTTCTTGATCGGGAGTGAGGTGACAGGTCACGCAGGTGACCCCCTCTTTTGGATGGTTAGCGCGAATTGTAACTTCTTTTTGGCCGTAGATTGGGGCCGCACGGTGGCAAGCTAAGCATTTTTTTACTTTATACTGATCTGTTTCTTTGGCGAAATTTGCGGAAGTCCATGCCCTGGAGTGAGAAGAAGCTTTCCACTCCTTATATTCCAGTTTATGGCATTCTCCGCAAAGTTCAGCTGACGCCGTCTTTGGGGGCGCTTCCACCACATCACTGTGAAGAAAGCAGCCTCCAAGGCTTGCAGACAGAAGAATAGACCAGATACTCAGCTGAACCAGAGGTTTCAAATCACCTCTTTTGAGTGGATGTTGGTCCCAAAATCTTATCTCCGCCATTGAGCCATTTCGCACCGTGGCACTTGTAGCAACTTGGCGCAGTGGTGCTGCCTCTTAGATCCGCACCGTGGCAGGAGACACAATAGCTGTTCGGCTGTTTTAAATCAGGGCCGTGCAAGACGCCATCTTTGTTTTTCGTGTGGGGGTAGCTAGCGTACAGCCATTTTGCACCGTGACAATTGTAACAGCTTGGGGCGGTGGCACCACCTTTTAGGCTCGTTCCGTGACAGTCTGCACATCCGCTTGTTTCAGGAGCGTAGAGCCCTGTCCCGTGGAATCGACCACCTTTTTCTACCTTGTGGATCGCTAAAGCACTCCATTTGTCTCCGTGGCAGGAGTAGCAGCTAGGCCGCTTTCGCTTGCCGGTCAATGCATCGCCACCATGACAACTTCCACAATTTTTGGTTGCGTTAAAGTATCCTGATTTATGCATGATCCCCTTTTGGTTCACACGGTGATCGTCTTTACTCCACATCACCCCGTGACAATTGTAACAAGAAGGAATCCAACCGTTACCCTTCAGAGCCACGCCATGACAGGCAGTACAGTTTTTGGCCCCGTGATAGAGCTTCTTGCCATGCTCAGCGCCATCGAGCTCAATATTGTGAGAAGTAATCCCTTCTTTACACCCTGAAAGCCCTAAACTAAAGAGCAACAAGGCAAAAACTAAAATTCGACGCCACATACGATGCTCCCCCCTATCAATCCACCAAATGAGTTGCCGATTCCGTCACAAGAGACGCCGCTCCACTGCTTGCTAACCCGTAACATCAATGTCCCGTAGTGAATGTCGTTTGCCGTGAAAAAGGGGCTTGGGTCCCCTAAATTGTTTCCACCAGTCGTTGTCGATGAATCTGTGGTTTCAGCGACGCCGTAGCCGATTCCAGGCCCGATACTTAAGTTACCAAACTTAAAGTTCATGAAATAATCGAGTTCATAGCCAATAAAGGTCACCGACGTGGTGCCACTGTTACCGGTGCTGCTCACCTGCCCATTGCCTGAAAGATTATGGTAGGTGAAAGAAAACTCGGACCGGTGATCCGGCAAAAAAGGCAAAGAAGATTCGTCGGCTTTATAACCACTGATCAAATCAAAGCCGGCCAAGGGAAGAATCTGGGTTGTGATCCCTGCACCGGCTTGAACTTTAAAATCACCAGCAAAGAGGCTGGTCCCAAAAAATAGGCTGCATGCCAAGAGAACGGACCATCGTCCGAGATGCGATAGAAGAGCGCAGTTAGCGCTCCTTTCTATCGTCGAGGGTCGAATATAGCTTTCTTTTTCCATGAGCTTTTTGGTCGATCAGTGTTTTTAATCTTGTCTGTAATCTAGGCTATAAAAATTAACCTGAGATGAACGGCAAATGAAATAAAATTCATATCACTCAAGGTCAGCTATATTCCCCGTAATGAGACTATACCTAGCCTTGTGATTATTGTTTCTTTGGCTGCGATAACGTTAAAACTGCGTTAAAAACGGCCGATTCCCCGAAATTGATTTCTAGGCGTCCGCCATGAGATAGGGCTATGTAATTGATAATATTTAGCCCTAGTCCTTTTCCGCTCTCTTGGAACGAAGAACAATTGCTTCCTCGGTAAAAAGGGGTCAATAAACTCTTTGAAGTCTCGTTTTTTAGATACCTGCTCTGATTCGAGCAAGTGAAAATAAATCGGTTCCCCTGTTTTTTTGCCCCCAGTTGAATGATACTATTTTCTACCGAATACTTTACAGCATTGTCCAATAGATTTGCAACTGCACGGCTGAAAAGGTTGGAATCGCAGGTAATTAATATATCTGTGGGCCAATCCTTGATAAGTCGTAGTGATTTTTCGGCAAGCCGAGCCTCTAAAGTGGTTTCAAGTTCCTCCACTAGGTCTGTCAGTCGAACAGACTCCTTCTCAAGGGTCAGCGTTTTGAGGTTGGACCGGGCGAGAAGGTATAAATCCTGGAGCAGGTGGATAATGCGGTCCACTTCTTTCAAGCCCAGCCCGATAAACTCTCTATACTCCTCTGGACTTCGCTCTTTGCGCAAGGAAACCTCTAGGTTTCCTTTCAACGAAGCGAGAGGTGTGTGAAGTTCGTGGGTTACATTTGAGCTGAAATTTTCTTGAAACCGAAAGGCCTCGGTCATCGGCCCCATCACAAAATACACCAACACTCGACTGATCAAATAGGCTAACAATAAGATCCCTGGAATCGACCAAAGGACTAACTGTAAAAAATTATGCTCATATTTGATCAGTTGAAGGATTGGCACCGCAATTCGGCCCACTTGAGTTTTTGTTAAACTAAAGTACATCACCAAATAACGGGAATGACTAAAGTTCACAATTTCAAACAGGTGCTCTTGGCCATACAGCTTATCCGTGATGGTCAAGTTGACGGGGTATTCAAAAAACTTTGAATTTGCGCTTTGTGTGATTAAACGGCCTTCGGTTGTGTAAACCTGGAAAATTTCATCCTCTTCCAATTTTTCAAAGCCCTTCAATCCCGTGGCCGCCAGGTGGTCGACAAACTCCTCCTGGCCTTCGGTCTGGATTTCATCTTTGATCCCCTGAAGAATTGAGGAATGGAGATAAAAATAGCTAACCCAGAAAATCAAACCGCAAAACAATGAAATGCCGACAGTGAAGAGGATAGTTAGCCGTTGTTTTGTTGCGGGTATCATCGAAAGTTACCGAGGGATCTTAATTCCGTGCTCACCATACTTACCTTCAGGGGCGGTGGTGTGGCAAGCAGAACAGTTAGATAAACTGTGGATCGCCGGTCGAGCGATGGTGGAGGCTTTCACACGCCGATGCTCTTTCTTGAAGTAGGGAATCTCGGTGATCTGGATTGGAGTTGCATCCCCAATTGATGCCATCATTCGGCCTACTCTTGGGCTTTGAGAATGATCACCCGCGTTTTGAGTCAAGTATGTAGTGACTTCTTGCAACTGAACTTCGTCCAAGGATGCATCATCACCGAAGTGATGGTGAAGATCACCAAGGAGTTTCTCCCAACTCCGCTGTGGGAGTAAGTCCGCTTGATAGGCAAAATGGCAGGACCCACACTCTTCGGTATAGACACCCGCCTTGACCGGAAGCATCCCGGCAGAACGGCCTTCCTCTTCCTCTTCTTCCTCTTCATGTTCCCGTCGTTCTTCTTCCTCACTCTCTTCATCTTCGGAGCTAAACAGCCGAGAAAAGAACCCAGAATGATCGTCGTCACTGGCAAAAATGACTTGAGGTTGGACAAAAGGGGCGCTCAGTACTGTAGCCAAAATTAAAGCAAAAAGTGTTCGTTTTTTCATGGTCTTTTTTTTTTAAACAAGATTATAAGGAAAAGATGTATTCAATGAAATCGCCTTTTTCTTGGGGCGTACATTGGCGTTTCAGGGTCCATTTGCAATTGCGCCGGAACCACTTTTTAATTTTTTTCTCTTTGGTGAACCGTTTTCGATTTACCTTAGGAGACAAAGGATCGATCTTTTTGCCTGTGATCGCGTGCTTAGAACTGTTCATCGGGTTTGAGGTGTGGCAGGTCTCGCAAGACCTCGCGGCGGGCTTCTTTTGATGACCGTCATAGGTTGTACTATAAAACTTTTTGCCTCGTTCAGCAGAAAAACCTGAAAATTCGGGGTTAGCTTTTTTTGCTTTCTGTGCAAGTTCCCCTTGGTAGGTTTCTACCAAGGCGCTTTTGGGGGTGAACCCAAAGCTCAAAGATGCAGGAGCTATCAGCAATAACAATACAGCAAATAATGCGGATTTGGACATATCTAATAGGCCAGTCTAGAGGTTACCACTTCTCGAAATAGCGAAGCTAATAACGCAGAAATAGACTAGCAAGATTAAGAGAAAATGAAACGAAGATGAAAATAATTTCACGAATCTCTACAACGGGTCTGAATTCAGTGAAATGTTGATTTACTTGAGTTGGCTGTATAGAACTTCAAACTGCTCTGTTGTCAGCTCGAAGGAAGCCTTGAGAGCATTGAACCACAGGATGTGTTGTGAGGAAGCTGGGGAAGACGGCAACTGTTCAAGCAAGGAGCAGACCTCACTCATTCGTTGGGCCCCGACGTTCAGAAACATCCCTTTAATCTTATGTAAACATCGTTGGACCTTTTCTACCTCGGAGGCGAGAAGGTCTTTTTCTAGCTGATTGATCGCCAGCGGACCTTCGATCCTAAAAATCTTGATCATCGAGGTGACGAGTTGGGGATCAATCTCTAACCTGGTTTGAATCAGTTCTCGGTTTAAACAATCTCCCTGCCAATGAAGGGGAATGGAACCCGTTGTCAGTTGATTTAGTTTAGATTCCAATGAATCGATACAAGATTGAAATTCTAACAAGTCAGCAGGCCGGGGAAGCGACTCACTCCAGGGTGGGGGTGGGGTTGGATTATTATCTAACTGAACGAGTAATAAAGGGCTCGAAGCGGGCCGAATCGTAAGGTGTTCGAGGTCAAACCCAGCGGTTTTCGGGTTGATCAAAACAACATTGAAGCTGTTACTCTGAAGTTTTACAAAGTCAGCGTCCCAATGGTCAAGGCAAAGGCAAGGCAGTTTAAAGTAATCAAAACATTCTTTGTATTGTTCTCGCTGATTTTGGTCAGGCTCAATAAGTAAAAAGTCCAACTTCAAGGGTACCTCTTTATGAACGTTAGGGGTTATGGTACTTTTCCCCTTTTAAAATCGTTTCTGCTCGGTAGATTTGCTCCACTAAAAAGAGACGAATCATTTGGTGGGTGAAGGTCATTTTAGATAAGCTGAGTAAAAAATGGGCGTCTTTTTTGAGCTCCGGGTCAATTCCCCAGGCGCCTCCAATCACAAAATCTATTTTTGATTGTCCTTTTAAGGCTAACATTTCGAACTGACCGGCCAAATCTTCTGAGCTCAGTTGCTTCCCCTTTTCGTCTAGGACAATCCAAAAGGCCGAAGGGTCAAGTTTTTCTCGAACTTTTTCGGCTTCTGCCGCCATGACTAAACTAGGGGTCGCTGCGTTTGATTCTTTTAATTCTACCCATTCAAATTTGCAGTATCGGGTCAGTCTTTTAATATACGTATCAAGACCTTGTTGCAAAAATCTTTCTTTCGTCCGGCCAAGGCAGATGAGCCGTATACGTCTCATTCGATACGACGTTTGATTGCTTTTTCATGAAGGTCTTCAATGCCGTAGTCATCACGCACTTCTTCAACAAAGATATGAACAATGATATCATTGTAGTCCATCAAGATCCATTCTCCAGAATCATCACCTTCAACGCCTAATGGGTACAGGCCAAACTCTTTGAGCTTAAGGTGTAGTTGGTCATGAATACCTTTTGTATGGGCCGTCGATGTGCCTGTACAAACCACAAGGTAGTCGGCGAGGGAGGATTCCCCCTGGAGGTCAACTTCGACGATGTCCAGGGCTTTGATGTTTTCGAGGCTTTGGATGATTTTCGGAAGGAGTTCAGTAGTGTTCATAGGCTGAGGGATTGATTGAGCCAGACTTTCAGGGCTTCTGGATGAAGCCAGTTAGAGGCTTTTAAAGTTTCAGGTGATTCGTTTCGGATTTGAGTTGAAGAAACCTCGGGGATTTCAAGTTCAAACCAAGTCATTTTCTCTGCCGCTAATTTCTTAGACTGGGAAAGGTTTTCTGAGGAGCCCTGCCGTCCAACGACAATAAGCTCGCACAAATTCAATATTCGTTCAACATGGGTCCACTGGTAAAACAACGAAAAAGCATCAGCTCCTAAAATTAAATACAGCCTATCTGTAGGGTGAGCAGCGCTAAAGGCCTCGATTGTTTTATAACTGTAAGAAACCATCTTGCGTTTTAGCTCAAAATCACAAATCGTACACTCTGGTAGGCTAGAAAATGTCGCTTCTAACATATCAAGGCGAAGTTCCTCTTCCAGTGGGCGCTGGTTGTGCTTAAACGGGTTTTGGTAGGTAGGGACCACCAAAATTCGGTCTACCGCCGACTGGCCGATCAACTGGTTCGCAATTTCAAAATGCCCTCGGTGAACCGGGCTGAAGCTACCACCGAAAATACCTAGATTCATCTTAGTTGGGAGTTTGGTTCCCTTTTTGCTTTTCGATAGGCGAAAAAGATAGGTTAAACTTGGTAGGATTCTGTTGAGTTTATCCCCGGTTGTTCCGCTTGCAATGACCTATTGTTTTGTTTTGATCAGTCCTTAAAGGCCTTATGGCAATTGTTAGATTACTGTCAACTTTATTGGAAGGGAAAGTCTTGGGGACTCGTATTGTAACTAAGACCTGGGACGATTTCCAGGTGATTGATCCAAAGGCATTTCGAACTCAAACCGTCTTCGGCGGGGACCTCTATTATATTGGTGGAGGGCTTAGCATACTGATCATACTGCTATTGCTTTTGATGTTTTATCGAAGCTACCGCACCAGCCGGATCAGCTCTCATCTAAAAAAGTACAATAAAAGAAAAAGCCAATCAAAATTAATTGCTTTAAAGATGTCGGAAGATGTTTCAGACGCGGTCACAGCGATCGCTAAAAAAACAAACGCTACAACGGACAGTTTTTTAGCAGATAATCGAAATTTTGAGCGGTCAGTCAACCAATTAAAGTCCGAAAACCCTTCCGATTCGTTGTTGGGAATGGTTCAATCCATTCGAGAACAAGCTGATTTTAAAGTTTCAAACCCTCAAGTTGCGTTTATCTGTTCCCAAATGCTTGAGCCTTCGATGCAGGTGAGGGTTTTTGTTCACGTGAAAGGGAAAGATCACAGTTTCTTGAGCCGGGTGTTAAGGGTGACTGAATCCGAACTTTGGGTTCAGCCTCCTAAAGTGAAGCGTAAAGTGATCAATCTAAGCCAGTTTAAAAAAGTGGAAATCCGATTGTACCGCCCTCAAGACGGTGAATATTCTTTTGTATGTGACTTGAAAAGGCAAATTCGGATCCCGGTACATGGTCTAGTGCTCAACCATACACTTGCCGTCCAACGGATGTCTCAGCGCAAACAAGAAAGAGTACCGGTGCAACTAGAGCGAAAAATTGGCTTTTACATCCCCAAAATGGACAGCCAATTTAGCTTTGGAGAAACTGAATTAGTCGCAAACACAGTGACTATCGTAGATATTTCTTCTGGAGGGCTCCGGGTTGAAACTGAAGATGTGATTGATGGAGTTGACATTGATATTGAAGTGGTCACAAGCTTGCCAGAGGTCGGTATTCGCCGTAAAATCCGTTCCAAAATTGTTCGGATTGACCGGCCTGAAAACTCTAAGCTGATCTATTTGCACTTGATGTTCACCAGCTTAAACGAGCGGAACCGCCACTTATTAGAAAAGTTTATTCATAGCCTAAAGGTAAGTGGGAATAAGGCGATCAAAAAACCTACCTTACCCAAACAATTAAAGGAGGCTGTTCGGCCAGTTCATGTGACTGAGGGGCTGGAACAAGCTGCCCAAGAGGCAGAGGCAAGTCCAATTAAAAAACTAGAAGATTTAAAAAAACATATGCCTGAACTTGAGGAAGAAGCAGAAAGTATCGATGATTCAAAGACCAATCAGACCCCCGAAGCGAGCCCAAAAAAGGAAAATGATGAATAAAATGACAAAGATTTTTTTGGTTTTCTGGGTGGTGTGCGTTGGGTCAGCACAGGGTAGCGAGACGCTTAAGAGGCAGATGCCTACATCGGCAATCTACGCAGGGGCGCCACTTGGGGACCAAAGCCAAGGCACTGGAAATTTTATCGAAGATCGACTGTTTAAGGTTCTTTTAGACGCCTACCAACGCCGTGATGAGCATGAATTCTTAAAATTTTATAAATTTTACCTTAAAAGTTTTCCGAACACAGCCCGGAAGGCGACTTTGATGGAGTACCGCCGTAAGTTCTTTTATTCTGAAGCGTTAGATGTATACAAATTAGGTGGTGCGCTCGTCGATTTGAGGTTTCCTGCTGCACAGTCTTGGGACGATCTTACAAAAATGTTTCGACGGTTTAAAGAACTTGGAATGAAGTTAGTTCAGGTGAAAATGTCGCAAAAGGCAGGAGAACCAGTGTTCCTGTTTAAAAGTGGCGGTGGTCATCAAGGCTACTTTTTCCCTACCAAAAGCGGGCCTGTAGTTAATAATATGCTGGATAAAATCAGTGATTTGGCTCATGACAATGAGTTGAAACTTTATGTCAGCTTTTCAACACGGGAACTCCCTGGCTTAGGTCACCTCCCTGTGCTAATGATCGACCAATCTTATAACTCAATCACCAGTGAGGTGAAATACAACGGAAAGTTAGATTTACTTCACCCGAAGGCGCTTGATCACCTGCTGAATTTGGCTGAGGGGCTTTCGAAATTGAAGGTGGATGGGATTGTCATCGAAGATAACTTCACCTATGCGCCTCAGGAAGGGTTCTCGACGGTCGCTAGAAGGCGTTTTAAACTCGATACGGGCATTGATCTAGATATGTCGAACCTTTTAGTCTCCTTTGAGTCCAAAGGGGATTTTGGGGTCGTTGGTCATGAAGAATATCAAATTTACTTAAAATGGCGTTCCCGCCAAATCCGCCAATTGTTGTGGGACTTTGTGGTCAAGACCAAAAAAATGAAGTCTGAATTTGCTATTGGCTTAGAACTAACCCCGGAAATGTTGACCAAAGATGCCTTACATTCAATGTATGAATACTCCACTGCATTCAACTTTGTTTGGGATTTGCCTGTTGATTTCTTGATTTTGAAGTGGAGTAAGATGGATCACGATGGGGAATCAAGTCCAGCGGCCTACGATGGGGCGCTAAAACGGCTGATCAGCAAGGTGAACCTTGAACAAATTGCGATCTACCTGAAAGTTCCTCTCAACAAACAAACAGAAAATGTGATTTTGTTGAATGACCGGATCAAGAAGAACTTGTCCTGGATGCAAGAAGAAAATGCCCTTCAGCAAGCGATTGGCCCCATTGATCGAAGAAAGCAACTCGACTTTTTACAACACCGAGTGGTGGAAAAGCTTCAAGTGGAAGAAGAAAAGTAGAGCGTGGAAGCCGAGGAAAGGCTGCGGCGAAATTACAACATTTGGTTAAGTTGGAACAAAGGCAACATCACGGCTAAGACAATGAAACCAACCATACCTGCCATTGCTAAAATCATGAAAGGCTCTAAGACTGCGACCAAGCGCTCAACTGCCCCAGATACCTCGGCTTGCCGGTTTTGAGCGACCTTGTTGAGCATCCCCTCAAGCTGGTCACCTTCCTCTCCCACTCGAATCATTTGCACCACACTACTTGGGTATTGGTCTGTCTTTTTGAGCGCCTGAGAAAGGTCTAGCCCTTTGTTCGCAATATCGATAATCATTTGATCAAAAGGTTCCTCAAACACCTTATTCCCCAAGACCCCCTTGACGATTGTCAGCCCCTTTTTAAGCTCAACCCCGCTGGACAGTAAGGTCCCAAGGGTCTTGCAAAACCGGTAGTATATCATCTCTTTCATCAGGTGCCCTACTACAGGTGTCTTGAGTAACAAACGGTCTTTAAGTAACTGACCGGTTTGGGTCCTTAACCAGGTCTTTGCGCCAAAGAAAATACCAAAAAGAAATAAGATAAACAGTAAAAAGTGATTAGAAATTAAGTCACTGGAGAAAACGATCACCCGGGTTGGAAGCGGGAGTTCCATGTCAAATTGTGTGAAGATCGGTGTGATTTTCGGTAAAATAAATGTCATCATGAAGATGATGATGCCTAAGGCTAGACAAGCCATGATCAATGGATAAATCATTGCGTTTTGAATCTTTTGATTCAGTTTCTCACTTTCCTCACGGAACCGAGCCATTTCTTCTAATACTTGGTTTAAACGCCCACCGGCCTCCCCTGCCCGAACCATGGCTGCATACATTTTGGGGAAATAGTCAGGCCGAGATTCTAAGGCTGCCGCCAAGCTGCTTCCCTCGCTGATCTCTGATTTTATGTCCGCCAGTAAAGGCTGAAACTTTGGGTCCTCATTTTCCTGAATGAGTATATCCAGGGCTCTGTCGTAGGGAATCCCAGAACTAGCGAGAACCGCAAACTGCCTAGTAAAGGCAGTAATCGTCTTGGCAGGAACAGTGTTTTTGGATTTAAATCGAAAATTATTGGAGGGTTTTTTTTCCTTGAGTTCCTTTAAGGATGTAAGGTAAAGCCCTTGGGACTGGAGCTTTGCGCTCGCCGCCTTTGCATTGGCGGCGTCGACTTTCCCTTTTTGGGTCTCTCCGGATTTAGCGAGTGCTTGATATTCAAAGAGAGCCAAAGCGGAGCCCCTTAAAGGGTTTTTGAATATTTGACTTTTGGTGCTTTGTCGCCAGTCAAATAAGCATCAAACCGCATGCAAATGTTACGGACAAGCAATTTGCCCCAGTTCAGTACTTCCAAGTGATCTGCTTCTCGGCTGATCAACCCTTCCTCGATCATATCATCCAAACTTGCCAACTCGTCGGCAAAATATTCGGTGAAGTCCTTCCCAAATTCCGTTTTGAATTCAGTAAAATCAACGTAAAAATGACAAATGAGTCGAATGATCGTCCACTTTCGGATCCGATCATCTTCAGAAAGCCGGAGACCTTTTGCCCCGGCAATCCCAGAATTCTCAATCGATTGTTGGTAATCTGGTAGAGCTTTGATATTCTGAAGGAAATAGTGTTCTCCTTCCCCGATGGACGTGACACCGACGCCGACTAAGTCGACTCCAGATTTCGGGCTGTATCCCATGAAATTACGGTATAACTTTCGACCTCTCTGGGCTTTGGATAACTCGTCAGTGGTTTTGGCAAAGTGGTCCATACCAATGTACTCATACCCAGCTTCGTCAAATTTCCTGATCGCCTCAAAAAAGATATCAAGCTTAACCTTTTCGTTCGGGAGGTCATCAGGGTTGAGCTGCTTTTGGTGGGGTAGTTGCTCGGGCAGGTATGCAAAATTGTAGAGGGCGACACGGTCAGGGGACAGTTCGATCACTTGGTCCAAAGTCGTCTTCATGGTCTCTAGGGTTTGATGAGGTAAGCCATACATGAGGTCCAAATTCACACCTGTGAACCCTAATTCCCGAGCTTCATCAATATGTTCTTTGGTGATTTCGTAACTTTGAACCCGGTTCACTGACTCCTGTACCTTGAGGTTAAAGTCCTGCAACCCTAAAGATAGTCGGTTAAACCCAAGACCGGCAAGCATTGCAAGCTGTCCTTTGTGAGTTGAGCATGGGTCGACTTCAATCGCCAACTCAGCCTGGTCTTCGAATTCAAAATGGGACTGTATTCTGTCCAGAATTAACTTAAATTCTTCGTCCAGCAAAAAGGTCGGGGTCCCGCCGCCAAAGTGAAGCTGGCGAACCTTTTTATGGGTTAAACCAAACGCAGCGAGCTGATCAATTTCCTTGAGTAGATGCTCAACGTAGTCACTTGCCTTATTTTGGTTTTGGGTGATCATCGTGTTGCACCCACAGTATGTGCAACGTTCCTTACAAAAGGGTATGTGAAAGTACATTGACAAGGGGCGGTCGCTTAAAGCGAGCTCTTCGTACCAAGTCTTCTGAACATCGGTGCTCACCGGACCCCAAACAGGAGCGGTGGGGTAGGAAGTGTACCGAGGGCCGTTAACAGCGTATTTCTGGATCAAACGTTCTGGGATCTGGTAAAGTTGGTTCATAGTGGTTGCTCTAAAAAATCGAATGCGAGGTTTCTGGCAGGGTAAAAACCAGGTCACCTGTTTTAAATTGAGATCGTTTTGCCTTGGGAATCCAAATCCAAGCATCGTTGGTTGATACTTGAATTACCTCCCCTGTGGCCAAAGACTCGGCTGAATAGCTGACCAGAGTTTTATCCACTCCCCTGATCAGCTGGTGTTTGACTTCACGAGACCGAATGGACACTTTACGGCCAATGTTGAGGCCTAAGGTGCTTCCTAACGTGATTTTGGCAACTTCTCGAGCCCCCCGGGTCTCGATGATAAACCCTTTGAGAGGGAAATTGCTCTGAATCAGGTGCTTGAATTTTCGTTTTGACCTAGCCGGCGCCGCTGAATCATAGAGTATGTTCTCCTTGAAAATCAACTGACCGGTGCTCACGCTAAACAGAGCGAGCTGGATTTGTGCTTTAAACTGATCCTCCCCTTCCTTGAGTCGACTTTCTACAATTTGTATGTCCACCTGAGAAACAAATTCACTGTTGAGCGCCCGACCAAGCTTGAGTGTGTCAACAACACTATGGGGAGCAAAACCTAGGAATTCAGGAGCTTTTAGCTGCGCTTGGATATCCAACGTCGGGATATAAGAAAAGTCACCCAGCCCTTCCATTGACTGGTGTATAAAGGTTAAGACTTCTGATTTTCGAGGGCCGGTTACCGTGCTTCCAAGTTGGGCGATGACTTCGGCAAGAAGCCGGGGGTGATGAATTATTTCTTGGGGGCTTGGGGGGAATTGGGTGGTTTGTTGGTCCACCAATTCGACCGGTAGGCTGAGCGGTTTAACCTGTGGACCGGCACAGCCAAAGAGCAAAGCTAAGGAAAGGATCAGTCCAATTCGCATGATATTTTGTCTACAGGTTGTGTTTGTTTTAATCCCTTCCAAAGTAGACCATTCCTGTGTGCAAGTAAAGCCTCTGAGCAAGCTGGCTCTCAGAGGCATAGGGCTTAGCCTAGCAACATGAATGCTAATCCAACGACGATGGTTGGAATTAAGGCTGCGGTGGCTAAATATAGTGGCACAACACCGTCAGGGAAGAACCGATTCAAGATTGATTGACCCGCAGGGTTCGGCGCATTCGCAATTACGGTTAAACCACCACCAGTGACCGCACCGGCAACGACTGCGTACTTTAACTCTGGAGAGAAGTTAGGCACCAAGGTACTGAGGTAAGTGATGGCTGCGTTGTCGTTAAAGGCTGTCAAGAAGGTCGCACCTAACATCAGGGGTACTTCGCCAAGGGAAGACAAGACAGGCTGAATCCACCAGCCTTGAAGGCCACCATGGGTGACTAAACCAGCTAGGAAGAAACCAACCAACACAGCAGGCTTCAAATCTAATTTATGCTGATGGTGCGCTGTTGCTTGGTGAAAACCAATAAAGAAGAGGAACCCACCGATAAACAAGGCGGGGTGGTGAGCGTTGTATACAGTCCACATCATACAAAACACGTGAAAAAGCATGATCCACGCAGGGACGTGATCTGCTCGCTCATCCCAGTGAAGGGTTTGATTCGGTGAGTCTTGTTGTTTTTTGCTCTCTGCATCAAGCCCAGCAAATTCTTTTTTGAAAATCGAAAAATAGATCAAGTTGTTGATCACGATACCGACAGCGGCTTTCCAGCCGAAGTGGGTCATCATAAAGGTCATATCCCAGTTCCACACACTTGCCACCATTAAAACCGGTGGGGCCGCAAAATGGGTCAAGGTACCACCAACAGAAATGTTCACAAACAGAAGTCCGATGGTTGCGTATTTAAACTTTGACGAGGGATTCTTTTCGTAAAACTGTTTGGCTAAGAGTAAGGCGCCAATAGTCATGGCTCCAGGCTCTGTAATGAAGCTACCTAACAGCGGGGCGATGGTTAAAATGGTTAACCACCAAGCTGCCGTTCCGCCTCCTAGGAGGTTGGCAAAAACTTGAAGGAATTTTTCTGACAGCTGTGTGATTGGTCGAGTGGCTGCGAGGGCCATGATGACCACGACAAACATGGGCTCGGTATAGTTGACGTCGCTTACATACTCGATGGGGACATGAAACCCTTTAAAATAGCCAATGGCGCCGAACAGAGCGATTACCCAGATCCCGAAGACCGCTTCCACTTCCCCAAGGAAATGAAAAATTTCTGCCTTAAAGCTTACTTGGTGGGTCACCTCGCCCTCATAATTGGGAGAACTCTCCTTTTGGGCTTTGACCTTTTCTGCATGTTTTTCTTCAGCAACATGTGCAGCGTGGGTGAACTTACTCGCTACGAAGGTATGCATGATCGCTAGGAGGAAAATGAGACTCGCAATCAGGTTTAAGGGCTCGGCTTTTATCCGACCGGCCAATTGCTCACCGACTGATTTTCCGTGGTCATGGTAGCTTGAAAGCGCCTTGGGGAAAATGTCGTTGTGTTCTGCATTATAGGCAGCTCTAGGTCCGTGTTCGTCGTGTTCATCACTTTCGGTGCTTGTGCTTTTCCCATGGTCAGAGTTTGTCATGACCTTCGTGTTGTCGTGGGAAGGCATGGTTTCAGTACTGAAGCCCGAGCTAGGTAGACAAAGCAAAGCCAAGAAAAATGTAATCAATACGCTAGTTCTCATTAGATTTTACTCCCAAAGTTTATGTCGCTCTCTTTAGGCTACCAAAGAAAAGATCGCCAACGACTTCCTACTTGCATAACTTTCCTAGGCCTCTGGATCAAGTCAAAAAGAAAAACTACTGTATTAAATACCACGCTCGAAGGCATGAATAGGGTTTGTAGCTCTAAAAAAATAAAAATAGTGAACCCTTGTTGCATTTTTGAAATATTTAGGCCATATTGGTTGAAAGAAAGGAACAAATGTTCCCTATAAGACGGCAACCACAACTCTTAAGGTATCATCATGTGGGATAAAGATAAAACCAAAGCAATCGAAGGAGCTCTTTCCCAGATTGATCGTCAGTACGGCAAAGGGGCAATCATGCGTATGGGTGAGGAAGGGGAGAAAAACTACCCTTCAGTATCCTCTGGGATTATCAGCTTGGATGTTGCTCTCGGAATTGGTGGTTTTCCAGTCGGCCGTGTGGTTGAAATTTACGGCAAAGAATCGAGTGGTAAAACAACCCTGACTCTTCACGCGATTGCAGAAGTACAAAAGTCCGGTGGTGTGGCCGCATTTATCGATGCAGAGCACGCTTTAGATGTTTCCTATGCTCGCAAGTTGGGAGTAAACGTAGAGGATCTGTTGCTTTCTCAGCCCGATTATGGAGAACAAGCCTTAGAAATTACCGATATTTTGGTGAGATCCGGTGGGGTCGACTTGATTGTGATCGACTCTGTAGCCGCCCTGGTTCCTAAAGCGGAAATTAACGGTGAAATGGGGGATTCCCATGTTGGCTTACAGGCTCGTTTGATGTCCCAGGCCCTTCGCAAGCTCACAGCAAATTTAAACAGGAGCAATTGCTCAATCATCTTCATTAACCAGTTGAGGCTGAAGATCGGGGTTATGTATGGCAACCCTGAGACCACAACCGGGGGAAATGCTCTGAAGTTTTATGCTTCGGTTCGGCTAGACATTCGGCGTGTCACTGACATCAAACAAGGGGATGTTGTCACCGGAACCCGCTCTAGAGTGAAAGTTGTCAAAAATAAAATGGCTCCGCCGTTCAAAGTCGTGGAGTTCGATATTACCTTTGGAGAAGGGGTCAGTCGCAATGGCGATTTGATCGACCTTTCTGCTGATTTAGGAGTGATTAAGAAAAGTGGTTCTTGGTATAGCTACGGGGACCAACGAATCGGCCAAGGACGAGAAAATGCAAAAGCCTATCTTGAAGAACACCCGGATTTAGCCCAAACCTTAGAAGGTGTCATTCGAGAACAGCTAATCCCTAAAAAGACGGCTGATCCTGTCTTGGTTTCTGGCGAAGAAGAAAGCCTTCTCGAGTAAGCTCTTGCAGTCCCTCGTCTGAGGGACTGTTTGTTCTTAGTCGCCAAGCTTGGCGACTGAGGACTAGACAAATTTATCATTAACCTCCCAAACATTCTGTGAAACACAGGTCCTGTCTAGGGTTCCTGAATTCTCAATCATGGTTGCGCCTCCTGCTTTCAGATATATCGTGAGCTTGGAAAAAGCACTTGATCTTCTTGAACCTACGTCTTATTATGCAGAATGATTAGCACTCAGGTTGTTTGAGTGCTGATACAACTTTAATCCAACCACTAACTAGGGAATTGGAATATGAATATTCGACCATTGCATGACCGAGTCATTGTAAAGCGAAAGGAAGCGGAAACCAAAACTGCGAGCGGGATTTTTATCCCTGACACTGCGAAAGAAAAACCTCAAGAAGGCGAAATTGTTGCTGTTGGAAAAGGGGTTCGTAAAGATGACGGTAGCTATGCAGCTTTGGACGTAAAAGCCGGTGACAAAGTACTCTTTGGTAAATACTCCGGTACTGAAATCAAAATCGGCGATGAAACAATGGTGATGATGAAAGAGGACGAAATCCTCGGCGTCATCGAATAAACCCACTCTCATTTGAACCAGTTGATTTTCAACCTAGCTAATAAAGGATAAAACAATGGCAAAACAAATTCGTTTTGGCGAAGAAAACCGTGCAAAAATGCTTTCTGGTGTGAACCAGCTAGCGGACGTCGTTAAAGTTACCTTAGGACCAAAAGGTCGAAATGTTGTGATTGAAAAGTCTTTTGGATCTCCATTGATCACAAAAGACGGTGTTTCTGTTGCGAAAGAAGTAGAGCTTGAAGATAAAGTTGAGAACATGGGTGCTCAGATGGTCAAAGAGGTGGCTTCTAAGACCAGCGATACCGCTGGAGATGGGACCACCACTGCGACTGTTTTAGCTCAGGCAATCTTCCGTGAAGGCGCAAAAAATGTCGCAGCCGGTGCCAACCCAATGGACCTCAAACGTGGGATTGACTTGGCTGTCGTTGCGGCCACTGACAAGTTGAAGACTTTGAGCCGAAAAGTTCAGAATAACAACGAAATCTCTCAAGTTGGAACCATCAGTGCTAACAATGATGCAACCATCGGTACCATCATCGCTGAAGCGATGGACAAGGTAGGAAAAGATGGTGTGATCACTGTTGAAGAAGCCAAAGGACTAGAGACAACCCTAGACGTTGTTGAAGGGATGCAGTTTGATCGAGGCTATTTGTCTCCTTACTTTGTGACTGATTCTGACCGGATGGAAGTCTCAATGAAAGACCCATACATTATTTTGTCTGAAAAGAAGATCAGTAACATGAAGGACATTTTGCCTGTTTTGGAGCAGATCGCCAAAGAGGGACGCCCTTTCTTGATCATTTCTGAAGACGTTGATGGCGAAGCCCTTGCGACTTTGGTCGTTAACCGTCTGCGTGGAACTCTCCAGTGTGCGGCAGTGAAAGCTCCTGGTTTTGGTGATCGACGAAAAGCAATGCTTGAAGATATCGCGATTGTTACCGGTGGTGAAGTGATCTCTGAAGAGCGTGGAATGAAGCTCGAAGATATGACCCTAGAGCAGTGCGGAACTGCTAAGCACGTGACCATCGACAAAGATAACTGTACGATTGTTGACGGTGCCGGTACTAGCGAGTCGATCAAAAGCCGAGTGAATCAGATTCGAGCTCAAATCGAAGAGTCTACCTCTGATTATGACCGTGAAAAACTACAAGAACGACTGGCAAAGCTTGTTGGTGGTGTAGCGATTGTGAACGTAGGCGCTGCGACTGAAATCGAGATGAAAGAAAAGAAGGCTCGAGTTGAAGACGCGTTACATGCGACTCGTGCAGCTGTTGAAGAAGGAATCGTTCCTGGTGGCGGTGTCGCTTTGATTCGTGTTCAAGATGCCGTTGATGAATTAGCAAGTTCTTTAGAAGGTGACCAGAAGATCGGTGCAACCATCATTTCTAAAGCGATTGAAGCTCCGCTACGACAGATTGTCAGCAATGCAGGACTAGAAGGTGCCGTGATTGTTGATAAAATCAAGGCGTTGCCAGTTTCTGAAGGCTTTGATGCAAGAGCTGAAGAGTTTGTGAATATGATCGATAAAGGAATTATTGACCCGACAAAGGTAACCCGTTGTGCGTTGCAAAACGCAGCGTCGATCTCTGGATTATTGATCACCACTGAAGCTTCAGTGGCCGATACGCCAAGTGCGGATGATGCTGCTGGTGCTGGTGCTCCACCGATGGGTGGAATGGGCGGCATGGGCGGAATGGGTGGCATGATGTAGACCCAAGCTTAACGCTTTAAAGGCCAACCTCGGCTTGTCTGGGGTTGGCCTTTTTTTTGCCAAAAATTTAGCATTCCTGAGGGTCAATAAGCTTATTGTAGGGAAGTTCTTCTTAGGCTGACTTTGATTAGACCCTGGACCCAGCGGACTCATAGGAAGTGGACCTATCCCAAAAGGGCGCACCGGGGTGAGTTTACGATGATTTTTGGGAATGGAATCTGTTGATCAGTAGGGGAAACCCAGGTGATTAGACGGTTAAACCGCTCGAACCTGTTTTAGAGCTGCTTGAAAGGTTCCTGCGACGTCTTCCGGAGGAGTCTCAAGGTCAAAATGACTTAAGGAAAATCTCAATGAATTTTTCACTTGATGATCATTCAGTCCGAGTGCTTTTAAACCGATTGACAGACTTTTTGATTTCGCCTGACAGGCGCTTCCTTGACTGACAAGAATCCCTTTTGCCGCTAAGTGATGCAGTAAAACTTCTCCAGGAATGTCAGGGATTTTTAAATGTAGGATATGGGGGACGGTAAGCTTGCCTTCAGTTCGGGTGATCGCAGGTTCAAGTTTCCTTAAATGGAGTAGAAACTCCTCAGACCACTGAGTCACACTCTCCCAATGTTTTGCCTGTTGCTGAGTGGCTAGGCTTGCAGCGGTCGATAGCGCAGCAGAAGCGTAAACATTTTCAGTTCCCGATCGAAGCCCAAACTCTTGACTTCCTCCCCATGTCTGGGGTTCCAGGTTCACCGGCTTTGTCCTGATTAAGGCGGCGCCACCAACCAATCCGTGAATCTTGTGACCACTGATCGAGTAGAGATCGACTCCCCAGGCTTTCAATTTCGGTAGGATCTTTCCAAATCCCTGCACCCCATCACTATGAAAGGTTGCTTGTGGAGCTCGACGTCGAATGATTTTTGAAATGGCACCCAAATCCTGAATGATCCCGGTTTCATTGTGTACATGAGTCACCGAAACAAGACAGGTTGTGGGGCTTAAACAGTCTGATAAGTCGTCTAGATCAACCTGCCCCGTTGAAACATCAATTTTGAGGTAACGTACTTCTCCACCAAGGGATTCGTACCACCGTGCGCATTCTAGGACTGCTTTGTGTTCGAGCGGACTGGTGACGAAGGCGCCCCTGGTTTTCCCGGCGCGAAACAAACTTCCTTTGATGGCTAAATTGTCAGATTCAGTTCCAGACCCGCAAAAGACGATCCCTTCAAGGGGAACAGAAAATATTCGGGCCAGTTGAGACCTCGCCTGGGATAAGATCCTGCGTTGATCTATACCCCAAGGGTGGACTGCGGAGGGATTCGCTGAAGGAACTTGAAAATACTTGAGGACTTCCTCTAATACTTGAGGGTGTGGGCGAGTGGTCGCCGCATTGTCCATGTAAATCATCGGCTATTTATCTAAGTGACGATAAGCATTTTCAAAAAGTTGCAGACCTTCAGGAGTCTCTTGGGGTTTGTTTTCTTGACGAGTCCAGTTGGGATGATTGGTGAAATGGTTAAACGCTTCAGGGTGGGGCATCAGTCCGAAAACGTTCCCTTGGGCATTCCCTAGACCTGCAGTGTGCAACCATGAACCATTGGGGTTCGCTGGATACTCTCCGGTCGGGTTCCCCAGGGGATCAGTATAGGAAAGGACATTCAAATGAGCTTGGGAAACTTTTTCCCCGATAGCTTGATCAGCCACCACAAGTTTTCCTTCTCCATGCCTGATGGGCAAATAAAGCCTGTCGATCCCGTTGGTGAAGACATTATTCGACTGAGGGTTAACTTTGAGGTGTACCCAGCGGTCTTCAAATATCCCACTGGAATTGTGCGTTAGGCTCACCGACTGGCCTCCGGTGGAAAGCTCTTCGAAAGGCAACAGCCCGAGCTTAACCATCAACTGAAACCCATTACAAATGCCAAGCATCAGGTTTCCTGCTTTAGAAAATTCAGCAAGCTGGTCTTTCAGGTCACCCTCGTGGTTTTTTCCGTATTTATACCGATTTGCTCCAACCCTTCCGCTTCCTAGGTAGTCTCCATCCAGAAAACCGCCGATAAAGACTAAGAAGTCGTAATCAGACAGAGAAATTTCTCCCTTTAATAGGGACAAGGTGTGTCGAATATCAACACGACTGGCTCCGGAGGCCTGACAAGCATAGGCTGTTTCCTTTTCACAGTTTAGCCCTAAGCCTGACAGAATGAGTGTGCCTTTATTTTTCATTGAAAAACCCTTAAACTTTGTTTTCTCCATCTATATCGGTTGCTCTGCATTTTGAAAAGCCCTCCCTTGACTTCAATAGAGCCCTAGGGGAACCTCGTATACAAAGCTAACTAAAATAACACTACTGGCCGATTCATGAACCTCTTCGAACAAGCGATCTATACCTTCGAAACACAAACTCTTTTTGCCTATGATTTAGCAGGGAGAAAAGCTCAATATCGTTCTTTTTTTGACCAAGAATGGGGGCTCTGGAAGCTGCGGGCCGGTGAGATTAACCTGAACTCTGGAGACGGCTTTGCTCAGTCAGAGGAATTGAGCGACTGGGTTGATCGCTGGGTGGGGTTTAGCTGGAATTTTGCTCGTAACGAACAGTTGTTAATTCAAGATTCCCTCGCCTCGGAAAGTCAATCAAAGGCAACGTTTTTAGTCAACGATCTACCGCAAAAGAAGAAAAAGAAAGACGACTTAGAAGAGCTATTGTTTTTAAAGGATGGTAGTCGTACCGCCATGGATGAAGGGGAGTACGATTACTACCTTAAAACATACCGGTCCCTCGAGGAAGAAATCCGCAGTGGAGAGATCGACCTGCACCGTATCGAGGAAGCGTTACCGAGCTTACTTGAGCAAAAAACCAAAGACCTTCGATTTGAGCGTTTTTTTTGTTTGATCGCTAGAGGTGGATTTGGCCGAAAGGAGCTGACTTATTCTTCTGACATCGACATCGCCTACCTAGTTGATATCCGCAACCGAACCTCCTTTGAACTGATAGTCTTACATGAACTGATACGCAGGTTAGAAGAGCTATTTACAGAGCTGCCCTTGGATTTCGCCAGCCAGTACTTTGAGCTGGGGGAAGATTTATCTCGTTTTCATGAAGTTAATGCACTGCACACCTTTCCAGCGATTTTTGAAGCCCGGGCTGTCTTAGGGGCCCCAAAGTTATTAAAGCAATTTAAACGTGAAGCGGAGAGCGCCTGCCCGAAAGAGAAATTGATCAGATTTTTACGAGGAGAGATCAATAAACTCACCCCAAACTCGCTAGAGACCTTTCACATTAAACAAGGAGAAGGGGGGCTTCGGCATTTTCAATCCGTCTTGTGGATTTGGGTGGTTTTGATGAAATCTACAGACAATACGACCAAGGGGCTTATTGGTAGTTTAGTTAAGAAAAAATGGATCAGTGAGGTTGAAGCAGAGCAGCTTGTACAGGCGGTTGAATTTTTTCTGGACCTAAGGAACTTTATCGGTTTGTTTGAGGTCTTTAAACCAGCGCTCCTTCAAATGGGCGAAGAAAGAATCGTACGGGAAGGGGTTGTCCTTGACCGTTATGATGGCAGGGTTGCCCTAGGGCTTTTGAAACTAAAAAGTCGTTTTACCACCATTGACCAGTGGGATCGATTTCGTTTGCATTGTACCAGGCAGATCAAAACAATTTGCCAAAAGGTAATTGAAAAAATGCTTAATCGTATGGTTGAAGTGCATTTGAACGGCTTCAAACTGGTCAAACACCTGGGGTCAAATCAAATCCAAAAGGTTCTCTTTCAAAATGAACACGTTCATTGGATCAAAGATCATCAGCTGACCATGTTCCTCGATTGGGAGAATCTGTTTGAGTTGTTTGTTTATCTCGCAAACAACGGCAACGATCTCTCAGATCAAATTCAGGTTCAACTTGCAGAGTTATTGCCTAGGCAGTTAGAAAATCAAAATCAAATGCCTCGAGGGGCTGTAAAAAGCTTTATTTATCAGTTGTATACCGGTGATTACGCCAGTTCGGCGGTACGGCAGATGATCGAAATCGCCCTGCCGCTGAGTAAAGGAGGGGAGGCACAGACGCTCCTGGGAATATTTTTACCACAAGTCAATCAAATGCGGTTTTTGCTCCGCAACCTTGAGGTGCATCAGCACCCACTTTGCGAACATTCGATCAGAGCACTGTCTCAAATCGAAATCGAAATTATTCGGTTTAAGTCCGATTACCCCGAACTCTGGGGCTTTTTAAAGCCTGAAGATTTGTTCACTTTGAAATTTGCAACCTTTTTTCATGATATTGGAAAAATAAACCCCTATAAACACCACGAAGAACATGGGCCCAAGGTTGTTAGCAAAATGCTTGATCAGCTCGGCTTTATTGCCAGCGGAGATCAATTAGATCATATCCGGATGTTGGTAGCCCACCATCAGTCTATGGTGCGCTTTTCCAAGCTGTCGACTCATTTAGACCTAGGCATTTTGAAGTTTTTTGAACTCGCTGGTCGAGATCCAAGGATGTTAATTTTATTATACTTAGTGAATATCTCTGACTTTAAGTCTGTGAGTGATCGACTGGCTGAAAATGCAGGGTTTTTGGATGAGTTCTTCGAGCGTACTCTAGGGATATTAGAAGCCTTTAGACAGCATGATAACGATAAAACGCTCACCCAAACGATCAATGAACACTTGGATCAAAAAGTTGAAGAAAAAATCGAAGCTGTGGTCCTCGATATGTTGCTTTGGCAGAGTTGTACGGTCAGTTTAGAAGAGGCCTTGTTACAGCCGTTAAAGGATTTAGACCCTGAATTGGCATTGAGCCTGGCTCCCCTGAACTCAGAATTAAACTCATTGGTCCATTTTCTCAGTTTAGGTGAGCTCGACAAAAAGTCTTTAGAAAAGCACTATCTAAGGTTCTTTAATGCGCTTCGCTCTGCTCTTCCCAAAAATATTCGATTTAAGTTAGCCGAAAACTATGTGAGTGATTGGGATTGGTTTTTTACGGTTATGCCAAATCGATATTTACTAAGCGCTGACCCACAAAGTCTGTCTCAACAGTTGATTGTTTTTGATGACTGTTTAGAAAACGCACCCAGGTTTTCCTTTGTCAAAGGGATGAAGGGCGAGTACGATAACCTCTTGTTTTATGCGAAAGACGACCCCAGCCTTCAAGCAAGGCTGGCTTACTTATTAAACTCGAAAGGAATCAATATCGAGTTAGGTAAGATTAATCAGATTAAATATTTAGATGGGTCCTTTGGTTTTGCCGGATATTTTCAAGGGGCGGGAAACGCAGACAAAGATGTCTCAACCAACGAGATTGAAAAGACACTAGAAGAATTAGTTTTACCGGACCTTGGGCACCCTTCGTGGAACGCAAAACCGGTAACTCACTGCCAAGTGCAGTACCTGTATGAACGGGAAAAGGGGTATATTGTTGCGGAAACTCTTCCTGGACGGTATGAACGTTCAATGGTTGAGTGTTGGGCTGTTAAAGTCTCAACCTATGACAGTCCCTATGGGTATTTTAAGATTATGGCGGCTATCGAATCGCTAGGGGTTCACCCGCTACAAGTGTTAGTGACAACCATTGGTAATCAGTTGATTGACCATTTCTATGTTACAGCACAAGACAAAGAAAAGTTAGTTACTGGAGGGTTTGAAACCCTGTTAAATCGTTTTTTAGCCTCAAAAATTCAGGCTTAAAATTTTTTCATTAAAGGTAAGAGTGAAAACCTTAAACATTGGCCTCTTTGGGTTGGGCACAGTCGGCACAGGCGTATTAGAACTTCTCCAGGAAAATCAGGCGGTGCTGGAACAGCGCACTGGCGTAAGGCTAAGGGTTACAAAAGCGGTTGTTTATAATCTTAATAAGCCCCGTGAGGTCTCTCTTGAGGGGATTGAAGTTAGTGATGACCCGTCGTTTATTTTGGACGACCCGACCATCGACATCGTCCTAGAATTAATTGGCGGAACCGACCTAGCAAAAACCATAGTGTTAAAAACTCTGGATCAGGGTAAGATACTGGTCACAGCGAATAAAGCTTTGCTCGCCGAAGAAGGACCTGAGGTCTTTCGTTATGCAGCAGAGCACAAGTCAACCTTTGGATTTGAAGCCGCAGTGGCCGGCTCGATACCGGTGATCCGAGCCCTAAGGGAAGGACTCGCTGGGGATCAAATAAAAGAAATGTCTGGTATCATTAACGGCACCGGGAACTACATTTTGACTTCGATGACAAAAAAAGGGGAGACCTTTGATCAGGCGCTAGCCAAAGCGCAAGAGCTTGGGTTTGCTGAAGCAGACCCCACCTTTGACGTTGAGGGGATCGATACCGCCCATAAGTTGACCTTGCTTATGGATATCGCCTTTGGCGGACTGTTCGATTTCAGGTCCGTGTATACCGAAGGAATCACCAAAATTGAGCCGATTGACATCGAGATTGCCGGAGATTTTGGGTATGAAATTAAGCTGTTAGGGAAAGCAAAGGCTGGGGACAAAGGAATTGAAGGCCGGGTTCACCCGACGTTGGTCCCGAAAAGCCAAATGTTAGCTAGTGTGGATGGTGCCTTTAATGCGGTGCAAATCGACGGGAACTATAGCGGGCCGATTGTGCTTTCTGGTCAGGGCGCTGGCGCAAAACCCACCGCGTCTGCGGTCGTAGCGGATCTGGTTGAACATGTTCGAAATTCCCTTGTAGAACACCCAACGGTTCCTTTGCTTTCTGTTTTTGGAGAGCAAATCCCGGACTTGGAAATATTGGATATTGGGGAAACTGTTTGCCCCTATTACCTGAGACTTGAAGTCGATGATAAAAGCGGTGTGCTTGCCAAAATCACAGAAATACTTGGTCAGTATAACATCTCAATCGCCTCAATGGTTCAAAGAAGTCGTTCCTCTAATGGAGCCCCTGTCAGTGTGGTGTTTTTCACCCATGCTGCCCTTGAAAAAGAGGTTCAACAGGCGCTTTCAGAAATAAGTAATTTGGATTTCATTTTTTCCCCCGCGAAGTTGATTCGAGTCGACCAAACTGAAGATAGGCTTTAGGAGCTCAAAATGAAAATATTGGTGGTCGATGATAGTAAAATGATGAGGAACCTCATCAGGGCTGAATTGTCAGAGGAATACCGAACCATAGAAGCTGAAAATGGTCAGTTGGCTTTGGAAAGGGCACTCAGCGAAAAGCCAGACTTGATCACTTTTGATGTGGATATGCCGGTTCTAAATGGCTATGATGCCTGTTTACAACTCCGAACCGACCCTATTTACCAAACGATTTCAAAAATCCCTGTTTTATTTATCACAGCCAACGACAGCCTTTCTGGACGAAGCCATGGGTTTGAAGTCGGTGCTTCAGAATTCATCACAAAGCCCTTTTTGCAGGGTGAGGTTCTTCATTCGGTTAATTCGATTCTCCGACCGACGTCTACCATTCAAGGCTCGAAAGTTCTTGTTGCCGAAGACTCGACCATTGCGCGGCAAATCCTAGAGGAAATCCTTAGGTCCCAAGGGGTCGAAGTCGTTTCTGCTGCCGATGGAGATGAGGCGTTGGAGCTGTTTAAGGTCCACGAACATTCTCTCGACATGGTCATCACAGATTACCTGATGCCTAGCATGAATGGGGACGAACTTTGCCAGAAGATTCGAAAGGATTTGGGTAATACCAGGGTTCCGATTTTATTCCTGACCGGAATGAACGAACGGGATTCAGTGTTGAGTATGTTTAAGGTTGGAGCGAACGATTATCTCCTGAAGCCTTTTGCGAAAGAAGAATTGCTCGCTCGAATTAAAGTGCACCTCAAGGCAGGTCAGCTCAACCATCAACTTGAAACCAAGGTGATAGAGTTAAAACGGTTGAGTAAGCTCAAAGATGAGTTTTTGAATGTCACCTCTCACGATTTAAGAGCGCCGTTAAATGGTGTCTTGGGTTTTGCCCAATTACTCGAGATCGAAGAGGGATTGACTTCAACCCAAAAGGATTTTGTCCACAATATAAAACAATCCGGAGAGTTTCTCTTAGACCTGATCAATGACATTCTTTATCTAGGGCGAGTGAGCTCTGAAGTGCATGAATTAGAATTGGTTCCTATGCGGATTTCCGATGTGGTCGAATCCTCGACAGAGACCTTGCGCCATATGGCGACCCCTAAGGGTCTCACGATTACCATCCATAATCAGACAGAAGGTAAAGATGTCGTTTTGGGGGACCTGAACTCTTTGATGCGAGTGTTTAATAACTTGCTGTCCAATGCGATCAAGTTCACCCCAAAAAACGGAGAAATCAAGCAGGTCATTGAGGTCCTTGATGGCAATAAAATCGCCGTTTCAGTGATTGATTCTGGGATTGGGATCGATGAGACGAAGCTCGACATTCTTTTCACTAAGTTCACCAAGGCATCTCGGCTGGGTACTGATGGCGAGTTAAGCACAGGCTTGGGCTTATCGATCACCAAAGAATTGGTCCAAAAACATGAAGCGGAGATTGAAGTTTCGTCTGTGGTTGATCAAGGGACAACCTTTAAAGTGGTCTTCCCGGGCCATGAGGCTTCAGACGAGGATATATCAGAGGTTCCTCATGAGATTATGGGCGTGAATGACGCTGATATGGTGAAAGAAACCTCCGATAGAATCGAGCCTGAACCAGAGACCGTCCCTCTAGATTTGCAGGGGAATAGTTTAGTTGTCGATGACAACAGCTTGAACCTCAAACTCGCCGTCCATGTATTGAAAAAAATGGGGATCGATTCCATTACGGCAAAAGATGGGCAGGAAGGACTCATGAAATATATTGAGTTACGGATGCAAAAAAAGCCCCTAGATTTTGTGCTGATGGATCACAATATGCCGGTGATGAACGGAGTGGTATCGACTCAGAGGATCCGTGAGTTTGAAGCTGCAAAAGGGTTGGACAAAGTTCCAATTTTTTCGATGACAGCAGGAACCAACGAACAAGATAAAGAAGCCTGTTATGCCGCTGGAATGAATGGAATCATTCAAAAACCAATCAGCTTGACTCAAATTCAAGAGGTTTTGGGTCAGTTTTCAAAATAACCATTGATCAAATACCTTGTGGTTGTTAGCCTCAGAGAATTTCTTGCATTTTCATGAAGGCAATATGAACCAAAACGCAAACGAACCGATCACAGAAGATCACGCTCCCGCACCGGTCGATGACTTCTTCTTTCATTTTGTTGAATTCGTCTACCAACGAAGAAAAGCCTTTATTATCATTGGCCTATCGGCTTTTGCGGCTTTGTTCTCAGTCTTGGGTTGGTTTGAATTCCAAAGCGCTCAAATGGAAAAACGTCATGAGCAGCTTTATCAGCTTGAATCAAAACTGCGGGCTACCGAAACAAACCCTACCGCCTTTAAAGGGTTAGAGGCGTTTCTTAAGAAAAACAAAGGGACCTCTCAGGCGACTTTGGCTCGGATGTACAGGGCCAATACCCTGGGTGCAAAAGGTGACTTAGTTAAAGCGGCCTTTGAACTTGAGCAACTGCTCGGTGAAATTGACCCAAAAAGTGGCTTGTTTGTTGTGACCCAAGTAAACTTGGCTAACTTGCTACGGGATCAAGGGAAAGATAAGAAAGCCCTAGAAATTCTTGATCAAGGCGCAGGTATGATCATGCAAGACGCCCTGTTGATCGAAAAAGCCGAAATATTTTTTGCCCAACAAAATCAGGTTGAAGCAAAAAAGACCCTTAATCGCCTCCTAGAGGCTTTCCCAAGCTCGTTATATAAACAACGTGCTGAACAACTATTGAAGGCTCTATAACATGAAAGTAACCCCTACCTATTTAGACTTAGTTGAAGAATATAGTGGCTCTCAGTCGATCAGCCAGTTTGAGAAGGTCTTGGTTTTGGCAGGACGGGCTAAAGATATCTATGGTGGCCGTGGGTGTGCTGTTGAAGGGCTTGATGGGCGAAAACCGACTGCCATTGCGCAGTACGAGATTTTGAATGATCTTTTGGATCCCATTATTTCCGATGTGGTTGAAGAGGAAACCGATCTTGCAGACGACATGGATGACGACGAATAGTGTAGTCCTTTGATGTTAGAATACCCTTTAGGGGCCGGCCGGCAGATCACGAGAGTGATTTCGGTAGGCTCAGTAAAAATGGGCGGATTGGAGCCGATTGTTTTACAATCGATGCTCACCAGTTCTGCCCAGAACCTCTCCAAAGCGATGGAAGAGATCCGTCTGCTAGATCAAGCGGGCGCTCAACTAATCCGCTTGTCGATTCCTACCAAAAAAGAACTTGATGCCATTGGCCCTCTACGTCAACAAATGGCAAAGGAAGGGATATCGCGGCCTCTTGTCGCAGATGTCCACTTTTCTCCCTCCCTTGCGACGGCCTGTGTTCCCTGGTTTGAAAAGGTTCGGATTAACCCAGGTAACTTTTCTGATGACCCTAAAAAAACGACCCTTAGTTCCTTTGATTTAGAGACCTTTTCTGAGGGTCGGGAACAGTTTTTAGAAGCGTTACGACCCTTTGCCGACGGGGTGGTCAAATATCAACGAGCGGTTCGTGTTGGGGTGAATCAGGGGTCTTTGTCTCAACGAATGATGGCAAGGTATGGTGATTCTCCACTTGGAATGGTCGAGTCTGCGCTGGAAACTATCGAGTTATTGGAGTCGCTCGGGGTCAAAGAACTCGTGGTTTCCTTAAAGTCCTCAAACCCATTGGTGGTGTTAAAGGCCTACCGCCTACTCGTGCAGCGTCGCTCTCCTAAAGAAGCGTTACCCTTGCATTTAGGGGTAACCGAAGCAGGAGACGGCCTGATGGGCCGAATCAAGAGCCTAAGCGGAATCGGCCCTTTGCTCTACGATGGACTGGGCGCAACCATCAGGGTGTCGTTAACTGAGGCAAGTCAGCACGAGATCGCTTTTGGAGAGCAACTTCTCGGGAGCCTTCAAGATAGACTGCACTCTTCGAATGAAACGACAGGATATTGGAAAAGACCGCTGTTGCATCGTCGAGCAAGTGAACAAGCTTCTGTGCTGGGTTCACTTGAATTAGGGGCTCAGTCTCCGGTAAAGTTGTTCGGTGGGCCTTGCCCAGACTTAGAGTTTGACGGTCATCTGACAAAGGCTGAAGGCGGCTTTTTGAACGAAGAAGGCACCCTGCTCCCTCTGGTTTCCAAGTTAGGCAACAACCAGAAAGAGAACGGGCCTGTGATTTGCGACCTGTCCTCCCCCGTGATGGAGTTGCGCACCTATTTCGCTCAAATTGATGAAATGAGCGCTCCGGTTGGCCTCTTGGTGGATCAAGTTTGGCTGGACTCTCTCAAAGGTAAGGTTGAATTATCTTGTCTTCTTGCGGAGGGTTTAGTTGATTTTTTGGTTTTGCCTGAGTTAAAACCTGAGAACATCGAGCCCTTTAAATTGCTTTTGCAGGCTACGAGGACACGAATCTATGTGACGGACTATATCGCTTGTCCTTCCTGCGCTCGAACGTTGTTTGACCTTGAATCGACGACCGATAAAATCCGAAGGAAAACAGACCATTTGAAGGGTGTCAAGATCGGGATCATGGGCTGCATTGTTAACGGACCTGGTGAAATGGCCGATGCAGATTTTGGCTATATTGGCAGCGGACCGGGCAAAGTAGATTTATACCGTGGGCAAGACCAGGTTTCACGGAATATTCCGGAAGTGGATGCGGTTGATGCGTTGATCCAGCTGATTAAAGACAGCAACTCCTGGGTTGACCCTTAGGCCGCCCGTTTTGAGGCGCTGCGTTGGTATTTACCAATACTGGTTTCTAAACGTTCCATCACTTCATTGAGCTCTTCCTTGTCCATCAAAAGGTCGTTTCGCTCCGGCATCACCGCAAAAATATATTTAAAATACTCAGGCATCAAATGGAGCAACAGATTGTTCTCTGGCTCCTTGATTTGTTTGTTGATAAATGAATTCATTTGTTTTGAACTCATTTTTTTGAAGATTGGCGTAAACAATCCGACGTCGTCCTCGAGCTGGCTGGTTACGTCTTTTGGGTAAAAATCGATAAAGAAAAATCTAGAGCTGAAAAGCTTAGAAAAGCCAAACATTAAGATTGTGATGATCATCCCTTCGACCATCGAAAGGGGAACGAGTTGAAGGTACGACGCCCCAACTGCGCAAATGCCGATTAAAAACCCTAGGATCTGACAGGTAATCCGGACTTTTTCTACCGCTAGATATTTAAAATTATATCGTTTTTCTACCCAATATAAATATAGTCCGTGATTGAAGGGCCGAGCTGAAATGATCACTTCTTCTGCTGAGGCTTCTCGTTCTCTTAAATCCTTTTCTAGCTGCTTCTTCTTTTCAAGAGCCTGGCGGTTCATGATATCTTGGATGATGTACCGGCGGGTGCTCCGCATACGGTCAGCCAAGACGATAATAAACTCGTTAGGGTTTTTCTGGTTTAAGTTGTCTGAGCGAAAGTCACCTCTAAGAGAGATGTAATCGATGATATCATCGTATAGTTTCTTATTGTTAATATCTCGTTGATCGTCCTTTCTTGTTCTCTGTTGGTTTTTCTTCTTTTTTTCTTCTTCCTCTTTACGGTTGAAGTCCCGGGCCATTTCTAAGCGAATAACCAAGGTGTAAATATCGGTGATGATGTCATACAAATCGCTGCTGATTCGCATCATTTGAATGAAGACTTCACCCATGTTGGTTGCAAAGGAAGAAAACCATTTGCCTGTATCTTCGTGCTCAATCGACGGTAAGGTATTTAGGATGTGACCATCAGCCATCGACTTCACGAGGCTTTCAATCATATCCCGGTATTCGGGGTGCTCGTCTTCGTGCCAAATCAGAGACGCCCAGGAAGTCCCTGCATATTTTTGGGTTTCTTCGTTTTCAAGGAGAACATTGACCACGTCCAGGAAATGCATGTGCATGTCTGGGTCAAACAGGTTCCGATGTATCAGCTCGGACACGCGTGTCGAGGCGACGTCGTCATCCATTTCCCGTTCGCAAATCGCAGTGATTTTTGTTGCGACCCTGAGTGCAAAGTCTCGGGGCACCGAGCGAGGCTCAACCTCTCGGAAGGCGGTATTTTCTACCGCGTCAATTTGAGGTCGAGTAGAGTCTGCCGGTTCGCCCTTTCGAGCGGACTTCTCTTTACTAGAACCTGGTCCTTGTTGAGCGCCTGGGCCGGATGTCTGGGGGCTGTTCATCGCCTAGTGTTCCTATATGTTGCGTTTAAACAGAGCGTAGTTGGGCTTCATAAGGGGTATTATGCAGGAATGATGCACTAATTGCAGGTTGATTCAAAAAGTCGTTTAACTTGTCTAAAAGTATAGAAGATCTTTCCAATTTAGAAAACCTTGACCTGCGACAATTCCTTAAAATGGCACTGTTCATGTTCGGAATTGTTTGTTAAGGTTTACACGTTAACAATCAACAAACTATTGGAGCAATCAAGATGGCAATTAAGGTTGGGATAAACGGATTTGGCCGTATCGGCCGATTAGCATTTCGAGCAATGGCGTACCGCGATGATATCGAGGTTGTAGGAATCAATGATTTGATCGACCCAGAATATATGGCTTACATGCTTCAATATGATTCAACTCATGGTCAGTTTAAAGGGGAAGTCAAAATTGAAAAGGGTCAGTTGATCGTTGATGGAAAAACCATTCGAACGACTTCTGAGCCAAACCCTGAAAATTTGGCTTGGGGAGACATCGGCGCAGATTATGTCATCGAGGCCACTGGATTGTTTACCGACCTTGAAAAAGCAAAAGCCCACATCAAGGCTGGTGCAAAAAAAGTTGCGATTTCCGCGCCTTCAAAGGATGCACCGATGTTTGTTATGGGTGTAAATCACGAAGAATATGACGCTTCTATGACCGTGTTTTCGAATGCCTCTTGTACCACAAACTGTTTGGCACCTGTTGCCAAGGTCTTGAATGACTCGTTTGGGATTGTCGAGGGCTTGATGACTACAGTTCACGCCACGACTGCAACCCAAAAGACTGTCGACGGTCCTTCTAAGAAAGACTGGCGAGGCGGCCGAGGCGCCGGTCAAAATATTATCCCAAGTTCCACCGGGGCCGCTAAGGCTGTTGGCAAAGTTATTCCAGCGTTAAACGGAAAGCTAACGGGGATGTCTCTGCGAGTTCCTACCCCTAACGTTTCAGTGGTGGACTTAACGGTTCGTCTTGAAAAGGCGGCGACTTATGAGCAGATCAAAGAAGCGATGGCAACTGCTGCTGCAGGACCTTTAAAAGGGATTCTAGGCTATACCGAAGACTCAGTGGTTTCGACCGACTTTTTGGGTGATCCTCGAACATCAATCTTTGATGCCAATGCTGGCATCGCTCTGAACGATAACTTCCATAAAATCATCACTTGGTATGATAATGAGTGGGGTTATTCAAACAAGTTAGTCGAATTGATCGTCTACGTTGATCAACGCTCATAATAAAAACTCTGATGAACAGCCTGGCAGAAAATAAAACGAGAGATTTAGTTCGTTACGATCATGCCTATATTTCAATGAAGGCCCAATACAATGAAGATTGGCATTGGGTTAAAGCGTTGCATTGGAATGATCGTGGGTTTAATTTCTTTTGCCCTGAAGTGCTGTCCATCGGAACCCAACTAAGCTTCAAAAAAGGATTATCCCATTTTGAGGGCTCCGTCGTTTGGCAACGCCAGGAAGTAAGTGGCGCTGATTTGATCGAAATGGCGGTTAACGTCATTTTGCTCGAGCGGATCACTAAAGACGATATGCAGAAGGATATCGTTCAAGTGAATGATGTGATTGCGATGATCAGAAATCACACCAAGGCTCAGGTAAAGCTTCAGTATGCTGAGGAAAACTTGAGCTTGGTTATTTCTGAAGAAGACATTCGAGAAAAAATTGCCCATAATCAATGGGCAGAACTTGGCCAAGTCGGGGTGGAGGTTCATCACCCTGGTTGGTTAGAAGTGGTTAAAGAAGCGTTGATTCATTCCCAAGGAATCTTAGCGCTTGATCAGTCGCGGATGAACTCCATTGGCAAGGTTTTCGAAAACCTCAATGGAAACGATGGTTCTAAGTAACGATCGGATCGTTTGGGGCAGTGTCCTGAGGTAGGATATAGTCATCTATTTCTCCTTCCATCTCTAATTCGCTGATCATTTTCCCTTTCAAACTGATCCCAGCCCGATGCACCGAATCTTTGGAACCGCTGATTAACGGATGCCAGTCTGCTAATCCACGACCTTCGTAGACCCTGAGATACGCACAGTCCTTTGGCATCAAGCCCGGCTCCCCGAGGTGCTCAAAACCGATTTTTACGCATTCAGGCTGCTGTTCGCTACGCAGTGGGTAACTGATACAATTACAAGTTTCTAAGTCTAAGAAACGACAGGCTACCTTGGTATAGAGAACCTCGATGGGCTCTTCATAGACGACCTTTTGCAAACAACACAAACCACAATGGTCACACAATGATTCCCATTGTTCAGTGGTCATTTTTTTTAAGGGGATCCTTTCCCAAAATGGACTCATGGGCTCAATAAATCGTTTAGGTGATGATCGGATTTTTGAAAAGAAATGCGGCCTTCCTTGATTAAATCAGCAGCCCGAGGCCATCGTTTTCGGAAAAAGGGTTCAATTGACTGGTCAGCAAGATCGAAATATTTTTGTTCTTTATCAAAAATTTCAGAAAGATACAGATGGTTTCTGAGGATTTTGTTTTTTGATTTGTCTGTTAAAAACAACTTGATCGCTGATTCTAGTTGCTCGTTCAATCGACTCGCTAGATAGGGCGTGTGGCTGAGGTTTGGGCAGCTCATACAAAGGGTTTTCACGGCAAACAAGACCCGGTAATCTTCGTATTTTTCCATCAGCCAACGGTGCTCAAGATCGTTTAGGCTCAGCGTTTTCTTAAACAAAGGAATGAATCGTTTCCCATAGGGGCTATAACTTAAAGGAGTTGCCTCGTTGACGAGGACAACAGGGTAACGCTCGCTTATTAGTTTGATGCTATAAGCGTTATAGCCGTTGATCAAAAAAGCGATTTGCTCTTGTTGACTAAACTTCTGGAATTCAACGTGGGTCGTTTCCGAAAAATTATATAAAATAAGGTCTAGTTGGGCAGGGTGCTGCCGCAGAAGCGTATAATCGAACCTCGCGCCTGCACCGCTATAGCTTACATGCTTTTTCAGAAACGCCTGTAATTCTTGGTAACTATGATCAAAACCGAAGCCTAGTTGGGGCAAGAGGGCAAAAATGAGAAAAAGTTGTAAGACCAGTTTCACAGGGCTACTCCGGTCCCGAAAGAAGCTCAGAAGCCTCTGAGGCTTCTGAAAAGCTAGGTTGGCCGGTGGACTCAATAACGTCTCTCCACATGCGCCCAGCGTCCTTTAGTGTTTTTCGCTTACTGATGGTTAACTCGATAGGCACGTTGCAATAGACCCCATGCCATAAAGAGACGACAAAGCCGGTTTTTCCAGCCATTGCAGCGTGAACTGCATTTTGTCCTAGCGTCGCACAGTAAAGCCCGTCATTTGTGTTCGCAGGGACACTGCGGATCATATAGCTTGGGTCAATATACTTGAGGTTGATTTCCATTTTTTTATCAAAATGGCTTTTAATACGATCTTTTAAATACACCCCAATATCGTTCAGTGCCAAGTTCCCCGAGGCGTCTGTCTTCTGGTTGTCATGGTTAAAAAACTTTTGACCCGCCCCTTCAGCAACGACGATCACTGCATGATGACGTTCCTTGAGACGTTTCTCTACATCGGCTAATAAACCGTTGGGGCCTTCCAACTCAAAATCGACCTCTGGAACCAACACATAGTTTACGTCTCGTTGGCTTAGGGCAGCGGCGGCGGCAATGAAACCAGAATGCCGACCCATGAGCTTGACTAAACCGATCCCGTTAGGGAAGGAATTGGCTTCTGAATGGGCACACTTAATCACTTCGCAAGCGGAATCGACAGCGGTTTCAAAACCAAAGCTACGGGAGATAAAGCTGATGTCATTGTCGATCGTTTTGGGGACGCAAACAACCGAAATCTTTCGACCTCGGCTTTCGATCTCTTTGCGCACCCGGTTTGCTGCCCTTAACGAGCCATCACCGCCGATCACAAACAAGATATTGACTCCTTGTCGTTCAAGGGAGTCAACAACTTCGTCGATGGGCTGTTGCCCTCGGCTGCTTCCTAAAATGGTTCCCCCTAACTCATGAATATCCGAAACGTACTCAGGGGTCAGGTTGACAAAGGGAAGCCCGTATTTTGCGATGAACCCCTGAAACCCAAACCGAATCCCCAAAATACGTCTCACACCATATCCATGGTATAGCCGTAGTACAATAGAGCGAATGACGTCGTTGAGCCCCGGACAAATCCCCCCACAAGTGACAACAGCCGCCGTCACCTTCATTGGATCAAAATAAATCTTTTGTGAAGGGTGGCTGGTCTCGAAATAAACCTGTTCTTTTCTTTTTCCAGGCTGGTAAAAAGGGTCATAGAGAATGTGCCGCTCAATGGTTTCATCGTGGTGAAACTTAAAAGGGCTAGCAATTCGAGGCGTTCCTAGTGTTGGAATAGCAGTTTGTTCGGGCTTTAAAGGAACCAGCATGTATGACCTTAAGGTAGAAAAATCTTTTCTTGGTAGTGTTTGAGTTCGTCGATGGACTCGCGGATGTCTTCTAAGGCAGTGTGTTTCCCAGCCTTCTTAAACGAAGGGAGTTCCGGGTACCACCGGCGTGCCAATTCTTTTACCGTGCTGACGTCGATGTTACGGTAATGGAAATATTCTTCTAATTCGGGCATCTGCCCCACCAAAAAACGCCTGTCTTGATGGATTGAGTTCCCGCATAGCGGAGATTCGCCTTTGGTGATCAGAGATTTTACCCAAGTAAGTGTCTCCGCCTCGGCCTGGGCCAGAGTTGTTTGGGTGTTTAAACAGCGCTGAGTCAACCCGCTAGCCCCATGGTGATCAACGCACCACTGATCCATGCCGTCGAAAAGCTCTTTTGGCCAGTGGATTGCTAATTCAGGGCCCTCTGAAATAACGTTGAGCTGCCAATCGGTTGCAATCGTAGCGATTTCTATGATTTTGTCATGTGCCGGGTTGAGACCGGTCATTTCCAAGTCCATCCAGACGAGGATTTTGTCTTTTAGTTGCCCATCAGGAAGTGTCATGGTTTGCTACTCATAGGTGATAATTGAAACGATTGGGTGAACCCATTTTGGTGATTAATCACTTTAAATTGAATTTCCCCTCGATGATTTAAGGTATATATTTCTTCGACCTCAAAGTCCATCGGTTGTGGGGTTCGAATGATTTTACAAGAACTCAGGTTTTCGCCTTGCAGGCTCGGCTCAAAGGGGAAGTATATCTGTTTGTACACAGTGACTAATCCTTTCGGTTGCCCCGAGCTGAGAGAAGAACATTCTTGAAACCGAAATAAACCAATGTTATGTGAAGGTTTATAACGTCTTCTGAGCCGGGTTTCTGGTTCATCTTTGGTCGGTAAAGGGTGGTCTTTTTCAAAAAGAGTGTCAAACTCCAAGGCTTCACCTTTTTCTGCTTCTCTCCATAACCCAAAGTAGCGGGTCAACGACTCTTTTAATACCAGCGGCTCGGGGCCGTCAAGGATCGCAAGGCCTAGGGCGACGGCACTTTGGCAGTAGTGTGATTTTTTAATTTTATTTTGCCCAAACTGTGTTCGTAATTTTCGGGCGATCAACGGAAAGTTCGACATCCCACCGACCAGGTAAACACCTGTGAATCCGTCGAGGTCCGCAGAGGTGTTGACCTTTTCTACTAAACGATTGATCACCTCTAGGGTCCGATCCACCAGGGGCTCAACAGCGTTATAGTAATCCTTGATGTCGATACGAACCACCTCGTTGAGGCTGTCTTTGAAGATACTTTCGATTAAAATTGTTTTACTGTGGGGGTTGATCGCTTCTTTTTTCTCTCGGCACAGTTCGAGTAATTGGGTTGTATCCTGAGCGGATAGAGGGGCGGTGTGTTCGAGCTTTTGTAACACTAAACCTGCTAAGGCTTCATCGAATTGGTCGCCACCTAAGTCCTCAATCCCTTCAGTTGCCAGGATTTGATGATACTGGTCGTGGAGTAGAGCGACCGAACAGTCAAAGGTGCCCCCACCCAGGTCGTAGACAAGAAGGTACTTTTTTGTACTTCGGTCTAGATTTTTGAAATAATGTTCTGCGTATTCCACTGTAACCGCAGAAGGCTCATTAAAGAGGTTCACTAGATCAAATCCGCCGCCAATTGCCGCTTCTTCAGTGAGGAACCTTTGGGTGTTTTGTGTGTTGGCAGGAACCGCCAAACTAGCTCGGAGCGGCCCTTTGAGCCCTTTGAGACTGCTGTTATCTTGGATCGCAAGGTTAAGGGCAGAGAAAAAGTCGATCATCAATTTGATCACTTGATAGGCGTGACCTTCAACAATAATTTCTTCTTGTTGGTGGATGTGCTTGAGCTGGGACTTTAGCGACCGGACCACCGTCCATTCTGAGTCATTCAAAGCCTCTTGTGCTTCAAACCCGTATTTGACTTGGCCCTTGCTCAGCGCGATCAACGAGGGAAAATATTCGAACCAGTCTCCTTGAGGATCACAAAAGTGAATGACCGGGTAATTTCCTTGATCTGCGACCGATACGACTGTGTGGGTTGTACCAAAATCTATTCCGAGGTTCATAGCGATCCTGAGAGATAAGGTGGGTCTATAGGGCGAAGAAGTTAAAATTTTAATGGATTTTGCCGCCTATGACTATGCAAATTTTTGTTAAATTAAGAGGATGCAGATTCGTAGGCCCGGAGCCCTAAGCGCCAAAAGATTCCTAACCCTGCCCAAAAGAGCAGTAAAAACCCAATCCCTTCTAGAAAGGGGATGAAGTCGGTTGGGTCGTAGAGCCAACGAACCGGTCCGCTACCGATTAAAAGGATGGGGAAAACGAAGGTCAAAAGGTTTCGAAGGGCCCAGGGGTACATTTGGTCGGGCCACCGAGCCATTTGTTGTAGCTCAATCCGTAAGAAGTTGATTCCGGTCCCGTCTATCATCCAAAACATGGCGCAACTAACAACCATCTCGATGGCGTTTTGCAGTAAAAAGCCAAAAAGGATCAATAAGGGCAGAACAGCCCATTGCCACGGGGCTAAGCCGACTTGCATGCCAAAATAAATCACTGCAGGGCCGGTAACCGCTAGGTTGATGAGGCTTCCAGGTCGAATGACTCGAAAAAAGCTAAGAAACACCGAGTTCACCGGACGGATTAAACTGAAGTCGAATTCCCCGGTTTGAATCATTAAGGGAAAGCGCCAGTAGTTTTCACTGACCAACGTCATGGTGATTTGGTTTATGGCCAACATGATCGAAGCAAAAAACAACAGTTGATTCCGGTCCCAGGAGCCAATCACGGCCACATGATCATACAAAATATCAATAGACCACAGGTGTGTTAGGTAGAAAATCATATCCATGACCACCAACAACACGAAATGGGCTCGAAAGCTCATAGCTTGAGAAAAGCTGGTGCTCACAAACCCACTATAAATGGCCAAATAATTTCGAAACCGACTGAGCATTACATCCCCGCTGCTGTGTAAAGGCGCATGCCCCGTTTCCAAACACCGTAGGAAATTAAGATCATCAATAGGGTCCAACTTGAGAGGACCGTAAAGGCGAACCAAAGATCGACTGAGGCTCCCAAAAAGATCTGGGCGGGCAAATAGGCGATGTATGGGAAAGGAGAGTAGACCAACAGCTCCTGCATCCAACCCGGATAGAGGCTTAGTGGGATCATGGAACCAGAAAGAAAGTAGGCTGTGATCTGCAGCATGACCATCAACGTCCAGGTTTCTTCAAGCCAAAACCCGATGAGCCCGACAATAAAATGGGTCCAAAACCAAAAAACAGCGGCCAGCAGAACCAGGAATAGCCCTTGAATAAGAGTAGAAACGCTTGGGAGTTGAAACCAGGGTTGAAAAATCGCGAACACTGCGGACAGTGTAAAGACGGCGATCAGGAGCTGGACGGCGGTGCGAGCCAAAAAAGTCGCTCCATGAAATTCCCAAAGTTGGAACGGATAGATCAAGTAACTTGTGATTCGGCCCAGCCGGATGTCTTCTGAAATACGGGTTCCGTTGCTGTTAAATACTAGGATACTGCTGATCAGGATCCACAGGTGATAGGAAACCATTTGGTGAAAATCATAGCCTTTTATCGTCACCGTACCGTCACCCATGACTTTATACCAAAGGCTGAGTTTGACCACCAAAAAGACAAACAGGGGAGCTAAGGTTTGCAGAACAAAGTTCAAGCGGTAGACAAGCAGGTTGGACCAAGTTACCTGCATCGTTGCTAGCCATTTTGACAGGTAGATCCTCATAGTAATTCAGGGCGGTCTAACAACTGGGTCATCACCCGCTCAATCGGCAATTTCTCGGTGTGAAAATCGACCACCGGATAATTCTGTAAAATCTTCCCACTGACTTCCCGGAGCTCAGATTCAGGGATGTTTAAGGCTACCGAGGTACCCAACTCATTCCATTCCGGTTTGAAAGGAGCAAAAAACGAATCCTTCGCTTCAATATTTGAGGCAAATTCAAAGGATACTAGTTTACCAGAGCCAAGGACGCCTTCGAAGGCGCTGATCGAACCATCAAACCGCTTTTCTCCACCAGAAACCAGTACTACCCGGTCACACAAGGCTTCGATATCCGCCATATAATGAGAAGTTAAAATTAAGGTGGTTCCTTTTTTCTCTCTGTAGTTTTTTAAAAATTCTCTGATGTTACGTTGCGCCACGACATCTAGCCCAATGGTTGGCTCATCTAAGAAGATCACCTGAGGGTTGTGCAGTAGAGAACTCATCAATTCAAGTTTCATCCGCTCGCCCAGTGAAAGTTTACGAACATGGACTTTCATTAACTCTTGCACCCCAAGCAGCTCGGACAATTCATCTAACCGCTCCTTAAACAGTGGAGCGGGGATTTCATAAAACCGTTGGAGCAGTAAGAAGGAGTCCATTGCCGGGAGGTCCCACCAAAGCTGGGATTTTTGACCCATCACCAAGGCGATTTGTTTGCGGAAGTCACGGGCTCTGTGGTGGGGGATTTTTCCTAGGACTGTCAACTCACCGGCACTTGGCACGATGATGCCGGTGAACATCTTCATTAACGTTGTTTTTCCGGCGCCGTTAGGCCCTAAAAGGCCGATGACCTCGCCGGGTTTAATTTCTAGGTCAAAACCTGAAATCGCCGGTTTCATTTGGTATTCACGGTTCCAAAAATTGGAAAGTGCGCCAGAAAAACCAGGTTTCTTTTGATGAATTTTAAAGGACTTACAGAGACCTTTGGCTTGAATCATTGGTGTACGACAGAGGAAACAGGGGATTGCTCGGACAGGGCGAATCGCCCCAGACGAACTTCAAAAAACAACCTGGATAGGTAGGATAGCTACGTTTTAGAATACCGGGCTGAATCATCGCTGCGGACAACTTCAGAAATCCGGATCCCATATCGCTCGTTGACCACAACAATCTCACCGCGACACATCAATCGTCCACCGATAAATACATCCATCGGTTCGCCCACCACCTTGTCAAACTCAACAACTTGATTAGGTTTGAGACTCAAGACCTCTCGCATCGTTTTTTCAACTTCCCCAATCTGGGCGATCAACCGCAGGGGAACGTCGTGCATATACTCGACTTCTCCCTTAGGAATGTCGATGTCCTCGAGCTCTTGCTGCATCAAGGCTTGCTTTAAAGACTTGGGGCCGGTTTTTCCACCGCTGAACAGATCGTCATCTACATCTTCTGGCATCTTGTCTCCTGTTTTTCTTTATTCTATGCCGCTCTCTTGATTCTATCAAGGCCCAGGCAAAGATTTTGTCGTTGTCTATCCCCAGATTAAAGCAAGAAAGATTCCACTTGAGACGTTGACAAAATAAACTCAAATTCAAAGTCAAGTTGACCCGAAGAATCGGAACGCTTAGTCTGTTGAGCATCAGACATTTAATGTTAATCCAGAAAGGCTTTATAGAGCAACCCATGATCGAAAACCTATATCTTAAAGCGATTTTAACTTCTATCGTCGAAGGACTCACCGAATTTGTTCCAGTTTCCTCAACCGGCCATATGATATTGTTTGGCCGGTGGATCGATTTTTCCGGTCCCCAGGCGGAAACTTTTTCGGTGTTCATTCAATTAGGGGCAATCTTGGCTGCTTTTTTGATCTACCGGCAGCAGTTTGTTGGCCTGATCCCCAAACCTGGAAATGAACCTTTTTTTAAGCGGTTACTTTGGGGAGAAAACCGCCCAACAGCGGTCCATTTTATCGTCGCTGTGTTGCCTATTTTAGTGGCTGGGTTGCTGCTACATAAAGTGATCAAAGAGCGACTGTTCTCTGCTGATGTGGTGGCCTATGGCTTGATCATCGGAGGGGCTTTGATGATTATTGTCGAAAAACTACCCAAAAAATTACACACCGAGTCAGTCGACCAAATCACCGTTAAACAAGCCTTTTGGATTGGAATCGGCCAGTGTATGGCCGTGTGGCCCGGGATGTCACGTTCAGGCTCAACCTTGGTGACCAGCCTCCTGGTCGGAATTAAACACAAACCAGCTGCAGATTTTTCGTTTATCATAGCGGTTCCGGTGATGGTTGCTGCGGTGAGTTATGACCTGCTTAAATCCTGGTCTTTTTTAACTGCCGACGACTTTGGATATTTTGCAATTGGGTTTGTGGTCGCTTTTTTGGTGGCCTGGGGTTCAATCCGGTGGTTTTTAACTGTCTTGGGTTCTTTAGGGTTGGTCCCCTTTGGGGTTTACCGTATCGCAATGGGTGGTTTGGTTCTCTGGCTCTTGTAGGTCGGCCTTAAGGATTGGCATTGGATTAACTTTGGGACATCTGCTAGGTTAAAAGAAAAATTTATTTCGATTTATTTTTGCGCTGTTTTTCACTTTTGCTTTTTTTTTGCATCACTATTTGGTTAAACCAACAATAGGGTGCAGTTTGCCCGAAATTTTTCGACTATAGGTAGGAACATGAAAGGACTGATCCTGATTGCCTCATCCCTCTTAGCATTGAGCACGACGGCGTTTGCCGAAGACTCTTGCACAGGGGCTCAGTGTATGCCCAAGGAAGTGAAAGCAAGCTGTACCGTTCAAACAGTCGGTGGCTGTATAGACTGGGAACAAGGCATTGTGTACGCAACGGGCATGGGTGTACCCAATGAGTCATTACGCTCTACCGCACAAAAACGTTATTCTGCTTATCAAGCCGCCCGGGTTGTCGCCCAGAGAAATCTACTCCAGATGGTTGAGGAAGTTCAGATTGATTCTACACAGACCGTTAAAATGGGGATGTTGGAAAACGACTCGATCAATGTCGCAGTCCACGGGACAATCAAACAAGTCAGTGAAGTGGGCAAACCAAAAGTCGCCGGCGACGGTTCGACCTGGGTGACTATGAAAATGTATCTCCGGGATATCCGTTCGATACTTGAAAAAAATGAACAATTTGAGATGATTAAACCTGAATCTTCTCATGCCAAGGCCCCGGCTGCTCCGGCTGCAAGTGGTGACGCAAAAACGGTCTACTCAGGCTTGATTATCGACGCCCATAGTTCTGGTGTGAAACCAGCGATGAGCCCTAAGGTCTTTGGGCCTTCAGGTAAAGAAGTCTATGGCTCTCTCAAGGTAGAACGAGAATTCGCCCTTGAATTCGGGGTCGCCGAGTATGTCAAAAGCCTGGGCCAAGCCAAAGCAAACGAGCGAGTGAAAGGACACCCCCTGGTGATTAAGGGGAAAAGTGCCGGTGGTGCAAAAGGCTCAGACGTGAAGATTTCCAAAGAAGATGCAGCATTGATCCAGCAACTTGAACAGTCCCAAGCTTTCCTCCGTGAAGGCCGTGTGGTGATTGTGCTTTAACTTAAACTTTAGGAAGCTATGAAACAGTCATCATTCATTCGTGGTTTGTTTGTCCTTCTGGTTGGGCTCTCTCTATCCGCCTGCTCTGGCCCAAACAAACCAGCTCGATCCCAAAAAGGGATGATGGACACCCCGGAGTACCACCAACTCCAAGGGGATAAACAGTTGATGCAAGGCAATTTTGAGGCAGCAAAAAGGTCCTATAATTTAGCCTTAGGGCTAAACTCTGGGCACTCAAAGAGTCAAAGTGGTCTCAGTGTTGCGCTCGCCAACTTAGCGAGTGGGAATGTCACTGAGAACGCAAAAACCCAAGTTCTTGAACGAGGGACAGACTTATTAGAGTCAGCCTTAGATAACGCAACAGATAAGGGCGAAAAGGCTCGAGTCCACAGCAACGGGGTCCGGTTCTATGTCACCTTGCAGCGACCAAAAGCGGACTGGTTTGACAAAGCGAAAGATCACTTTGAAGAGGCCGTCAGCCTGACCCCGAACAACCCTGAACCTTATTTCTTCATGGCCAGCGCTGAAGCAGGTCGTTTAGATTATGATCAAGCCGTTTCGCTTTATAAAAAGGTTCTTTCTTTTGCCGGGGCCTATCAAGTTGAAGCGGACCAGCAGTTGGCCCAAATTCAAAAGATCCAACGGGCGCTCCCAGGGAGCCGGTTTGGTCGGCAATTAGCCAATTTGTCTGCGATCACTCGAGCCGACACAGCGGCTTTATTGCTCGCTGAGTTAAGGTTAGACCGCATCTTTGTTGCCAAGGCTCAGGCCAATGGACCGTCGTTCCATGCGCCGGCCTCTCAGGCTAAAATGGTGACTTCGTCGGTAAGCTTAATGCCTCAGGTAACTGATTTAACCGGTCACCCTTTAAAAGACTCTGTCGAATTAGTGGTGACCTTGGGCTTAAAGGGCTTGGAGCCAGATGCCGCCCACAAGTTTCACCCAAGCGCTGAACTGAGCCGAGCTGAATTTGCCATGGTGATCCAAAGCATTCTAGCTAAGATCAATGGAGATGATTCGATCGAAAGCCAGTTTGTCGGCGAACCTAGCCCCTTTAGCGATGTCAAAGCGAGTCGGTGGTATTATAACGCCGTGAGGACTGTCGTTAGTCGTGGGTTGATGCGCCCGAGCAGCAGCGGACGGTTTGACCCAATGGGCAAGGTTTCGGGGGCAGATGCTCTTTTAGCGGTACGAAATCTGAAAAATTTGACCGAGGGCACTCGGTTTTAAGGAGCTAATTGATGGTCGGGTCGAGAAAATCGGTCCGATCAATCAAATGATCCACTTGGGCCCCCAAGCCTTCGATTGCGTTGTTCCAACGTTCAGTCAAAGGGGTCTCAAGAAACAGCTCCGAACGAAACTCTGTTTGCCACCAAGCCCCTTCTTCGAGTTCTTTTTCAAGTTGACCGGGCCCCCATCCTGAATACCCAATTCCTGCGGCAAACAAGACCGGTCGCTCTAAAGGCCGTTCGATCCCGATAACCTCAGACGCAGGACTCAAAAATAAATCTTGGCAAAGTAACATGGTGTTTTGACCAATGAACGTCGGTTCATGGAGAAACCAAAAAAAATCAGGTTGAACCGGTCCGCCAAGTAATAAGGGCAATCCTTGATGGTCCAAGGTTTCAAGTTGCAACAGTTTCATTGCAGCCTCTAGGCTTGCACCTGTGTCCTTATTAAACATAAACCCTAAGGCACCATCGGCGTCCGACTCGCTTAGCAATATCACAGATTCTTTAAAAATCGACTCCTCAAGGGGAGGCATTGCTATGAGAAGGCTGGCTTTTTTATCTTCCATTGGGTAAACTCTTCCAAACAGGTTTTTCTTATCTACGGTAATTAAGTGTTCCTATCTCCTCGCCTTTTTAGTGTATCTTGCTTGTTTGGCTTCGTCCTCTTATTTATTGTATCAGGGTGCCAAAAACTCGACGAGGATGGCGGGTATATTGATGAAAAGACGAACCGATATGTCTATGTAAAACCAAAACATATCGCCCCGAAAGACTATAGGTCTGCTGTGAGACAGCCTCGCCCGGGAGAACCTCAGACCATTAAAGCGAAAGTGGTTCGGCTCGATGCGGATTTAAAAAGTTTGTGGGTTGCCATTGTCGACCGGCAAAGTTACCAACTTTTGGCAGAGACCATGTCCAAAGGAAATCGGGACGATATCAAAAAACAGCTTCGGCTTCATCTCAAGTTTGTTTCTCCCTTAGGCTCCGTTGAAAAGCCGTCCTTTAAAAAGAAATGGTCTGACTATACAAAAAAAAGGCTTGAAGCCCAATTGAGTCAAAAAGACATCTTGGCAGAAATCCACTACCAAGCGAAATCCAGACAACTCAATGCCTACGTGAGTCTTTCGGTAAAAAACGCCCAGGGAAAAGAGGCGATACGCAACATTAACCAGTGGATGATCTTTGAGGGGCTAAGTTATTTTTTCCTTGAAGACGCCTCGCCAGACGAAATCAAATACTATAATCAAGCCCAAAGCCTTGCCAAAGACCGCCGTGCAGGGTTATGGAAATACCAGCGATAGACAATTTCAATGTCGCTTATCTAGACCTCCAGAGGAATCATGGCTATTGAGCAAACCTTATCTATTATCAAGCCTGACGGCGTCAAAAAGAACGTTATCGGCAATATCTTAAACCGATTTGAACAAGCTAACCTGAAGATCGTTGCCACAAAGTTGGTTCATCTTTCGATCCGCGAAGCCGAAGGCTTTTACGCTGTTCACAGCGCCCGACCTTTTTTCGGTGAACTGTGCGAGTTTATGGCAAGCGGCCCGGTTGTAATCTCTGTTCTCCAAGGGGAAGGAGCAATTGCAAAAAACCGTGAATTGATGGGTGCGACCAACCCAGCTGAAGCTGACGAAGGCACAATCCGAAAGGCTTTTGCTGACTCAATCGGCGAAAATACCGTTCATGGCTCTGACGCTGCGGACACCGCAAAAACAGAAATCAGCTATTTCTTCGCTGAAACTGAATTAGTTAACGGTTAATTTCAAGGTAACCCTGTGTTTTTACACCAACTTCGAACTGAATTTAAGCGGACGGTACCGGTATCGGAAGGCTTTTTTAAGCTGATGAAATCCAACTTCCGATTTTATACAGACCTTTGCGAGCAGTTTTATAGTTCTCTGGGCCCGAGGTTGGATAAAAACTTACTACAGGGTTACCTCAAAGATGAGATCCGGCCTAAACTGTTCGATGAACAAGTTTGCCGGGGGATAGAAGCGGTTAAAAAGTCCTGCCTGGCCGAGACCATCAAGCTAGAGCAGTCTCCTGCGTTTAGCGGTGTTAAATCGGCTCAAGTGGTGGACTTAAAGGAACTTAAGTCCATCGGTGATGCGATCTATGAGCTTCTCCAAACCCACTGGGAACTGTATCGCTATCAGCAGTCTGTGGTGAACGACCGAGTGTTGATTTCCTTTTTGGAGGAAGTCCAACGGATCGAGGTTTGTTGGGATTTGTTTGTGGCTAAGTACTTGGCCGCTTCCGAGCTTTTAAGCCAAGGGGATACACTCAACCAGCCCAAAGATGGTGCTTCGGTCAAAGTATATTACCATTTACCTTCTGGACAGGGGTTAGACCTCGAAACCACCCAGAAATTAAGCACCTTCTTTCAGCTTGCTTACCAGTTTACCACTGAAGTCCACGGGATTGCCCCTGACTCAGTGAAAGCGCTTCAGGTGTTAGCCTTTGAGGCAGCTGCCCCGTCATTTTTCACCTTGGTGGTGCCCAAAAAGTTAGCGAATAGTTTTTCTAATCTCTTAGACTATCTTTCGATTGATGTGATCAAACGAGAAACATTAGTCAAGTATGTGATGGAAGTGCTGCAGCAACAGCAAAAGCAAGAGCTGCCCAAACCCCTGATTAACAGCTATTTGAAAAAGATCGCTAAAGCGTTAAATGAGTTGCCTGCAGAAAGCTACTTCTCGATTGACCCGGTAGAAAGTAGGGATTCGGTGCACATTCTGACCGATCTTGTGGCGGAAATGGACCGAATGAAGCTTTCGTACAAGGACCTGATGCTTGGCCCTGAACGCCGTTTAGGGCGAAATGCCAACAGCGCACCTGCGGCTGTTGAGGCCCCACAGGCAGAGAATCCCACTGCCCCTAAAGCTGACTCTACGGTCAATATCAACGTCTCTAAAAAAGAGCACCACGGCTTCCTGACCTCATAGATTTTCCTGCTTTAAAACAGTCAAACTGTTCAGGCTAGTTTTACGCCATTGAGCAGGAATGCAATGTTGAAAAAGCTGCAACAGATTCGGTACACTTTAAATGAATCGAATGGGCATCTAGGCGATCTATCCTAAGAAGCGCAAGTTGACGTCCATCAAAGATCGAAAACACAAGATTTACCCTTTCGCCCTCAAAGGGTTTGATATCAATCGACCGAACCGAGATATAACCGATATCCGAGTGCAAGGTGGGTTTATGTGCCTGGCCGCAATCATCGATTGGTACAGCGGTTCAATCCTGGCGTGGAAGCTTTCCAACAAGATGGATACAGCATTGGTGACTGATGTTCTGAAAGAGGCGATTGAGCAACATGGCAAACCGGAAATCTTTAACTCTGATCAAGGCTCACAGTATAGCAGTCAAGAACATACAGGGTTGTGGGGTACTTGGAGAACTGGATAAAGTGGACCTAATCGTCCAGACAACTTTTAGGTTGAACGATATTCCTAATCTCTCTTCTCTTTAAGCTGCTTTTAATCTTCCTTTTCGATAGACATCCATTGGTTTTTTGTACTTCAACGCTGA